>OKXB01000500.1_pt1 | contig 49526 bp, 38 predicted proteins | sample 1601731 | NCBI WGS metagenome assembly OKXB01 (sample SAMN04414077, study PRJEB24778) | human gut metagenome | material: faecal | host: Homo sapiens
TCTGCAATTCATTCAAAAAATTTTATTTTTAGACTTGACTTTTAATAGTTAGTCTTTCATTTTGTATGCGCAAATAAATGGACGACCTTTTAATAAATCTTTGAATGTTCCACTAACAATCATTGGAGCACTTGCATATTCGTCATTATAAGTTTGCATTTTATTACCACTTAATACCTTTACCGTAATTGTATGTATTCCATCAAGAAGATTCTGGCTATTCCAAAAAGAAATAATGTATATATTTCCCCTTGTCATCTTCAATTTGATTTTTTTTCTAATAGCAGAATAATTCATACCACACTTTGTAATCAATTTCCCTTCTTTAATTTTGCTTCGCCTACAATCTCTCGATTGTTAAATATCACCATTTTCTCTGCCCGTTCCCATGGATTTTTCCCATTTTTGTCCTTTGTCCAAAATTTATCCGTGACCGCAAGGTGCACTTTGGCTTCTGTCCAAAAAAATCCAAACTTTTTCCGGATTCGAACAAGCATCGTCTGGCTTACCGGTTTTCCTTCTTTGTCTACAAAGCAAACTGGGAAAATCATATTGTTTACTAAACGTAATCGTGGAAGACCTATTCCTCCCTTCCGAAGTGTATACCACTTCACCGTTGCTTTTCCTAATAATGGTTCCGAGGCACATTTGTGCTCACCTTTCTTAAAGACGGGTTAATAGTTTTGGGTTAGTAAAACTATTATAATAAAAGCCCCGCACACAAAATATCCTTCATGCATATGTAAATGAGAACCATTGTACGTCTTTATTTCTATTAATAAAAGTATAATAGTTCCTATTAAAATAAATACACCAACATCAAGAGAAACATAATATATAATTCTGTTGCTGCAAGTCTTCTCGCAGCATTCATCACTTAAAATATTTCCGCACCATGGACATTTTGTTTCTTCTATCTTTTTTAACCACATCATAACATTACTCCTTAAACCAACGGATCATCACCATAATCAGCCCCCATTTCACAATATAATGGTTCATGCATTCCACGCATGACAAACGATGCTAAACTTTGTGTAGCTTCTGATGCCGTCTTAGGCTTTTTAACACCTCGTTGAACACATATTTCATACAGATCATCGCCAATTTTCACATCATCATCCGTTACAGCTTGAATAAAATCCAACAAATCGAGTGATTTTCCTATTCCATTAAATATTTTTTTTAGAAAAACTCTTTTAGCTTTTTTTTGAATATATTCTGCTGCCAACTTAAAGGCCTCTTTACCAGTAACCTTTGCTTTTTTCATACTGTCGTATTGCCCCCATTCTGTTCCAATTGATATGGCAGTCCACATATAACCAAGTTCTGGACATATCAAAGCAGCTGCAGCTCCAATAATTTGGAAATATAACCCATTGTACCATCCTTTTGTACATTGGTTTATCTTACTATGCCTTATATAAACCGCACCTCTTACCGCATATTTTTTACCTACGCAGTCTCCGCTGAAATCAGAATAAGAATACATATTCTTATATCGATCTTTTCTTCGAATCTTACGCATTTTATTCAATAGCATTTTTTCCTCTGTAATCGAGTTCCTTTGACCATGTTTCATACCATATTTTCCCTTTTTATTATATCTCATTCTTTGTACTAAGTCTAATTAGATTTTGTTATATGTTTTATAACTTTGAAATTATAGTTATTTTTTGCGCATCTCACCACGCAAACATCTCCTTCCCCCACTTTCCGGGGTGCTCCCCTATGCCATACGGATCTTGGGCATCTTTCCCTGCGGAACTATTTCTGCGGAGCAGAGAATGCGTGGAATTTCCCGAGAAGAAGGTGATGCGGAGTGCAGAACTGTCTGAAGAAAAGGGATAAAGCAGAAAAAGTCCCGATTGCGTACCGCAATCGGAACTTTTTCCTTTATATCTTTTCAAGTTTTCTGCACGAAACATCTTTTTCCTTCTTCGAAAGAAAGTCCTGCATTCTCCTCCGTAGAAATTCGTTCTGCAAGGGGAAGATGCCAAAGATACTACGCGATAACCTTCTTCGGACATTTCTCTGCACATTTTCCGCAGCCCTGGCATTTGAGTGGATCGATCGTCGCAAGGTTGTTTTCTAATGTAACAGCACCAAATTCACACTGTCTTACGCAGAGACCGCAGCCGATACATCCGGCTTTGCAGACACTCATAACATCTTTACCTTTATCTTTGGAATTACAATTTACCTGATATTTGGTGTCATATGGCTGGAGTGAGATTACGCCGTTTGGACAAGTTTCTACACATTTGCCACAAGCGACACATTTTTCCGGGTCAACCGATGCGATGCCGTCTTTGATCGACAAGGCACCAAACTGGCAGGCAGCCACACAGGAACCAAGTCCGAGACATCCGTAAGAACAAGCTTTGTCTCCACGTCCGGGAACCATTACCGCCTGACGGCAGTCCTGCGCTCCTACATAATTGTATTTGACACTTGCCTGCTCGCAGGTTCCGGCACAACGCACTTTGGCAACCATTTTTACGGCTTCTCCGGCTTCTACACCGAGGATTGCGCCGATTTTCTCTGCGACAGCCGCTCCACCGACCGGACAGCCATTTACTTCTGCTTTTCCGGCTACGATAGCTTCTGCCAGTGCGTCACATCCGGCATAACCACAACCACCGCAGTTATTGCCCGGCAGACACTCTCTGACCTGTTCTACACGTTCATCCACTTCAACTGCAAAAAACTTACCTGCTACACCAAGCAAAAGACCGATAGCGATTCCAAGAACTCCAAGGAGCACCATCGAAATAAGTATCGTATTCATATGAATTCGCCCCTTTCTTTAGAATCCCACGCCGCCGAAGCCACAAAACGCAATCGCCATAAGACCGGCTGTGATCAGCACGATCGGTGTACCTTTGAAAGCTTCCGGAATGTTACTGTTTTCCAATTTTTCACGAATTCCTGCCATCAGAACAATTGCAAGCAAGAATCCAAGAGAAGCGCCGATACCATTTACAACGCTCTCAAGCACGCCGTATTCATTCTGCACACTCAGGAGTGCCACACCAAGTACAGCACAGTTCGTCGTGATCAATGGCAGATAAACACCGAGTGATTTGTAAAGAGCCGGCATCATTTTCTTGAGAACCATCTCTACAAACTGCACAAGGGCAGCGATCACAAGGATAAATACAATCGTGTTCAAATATTCCAGCTGAGCCGGAACAAGCAAATAATTATATAAAATACTGGTACAAAGAGAGGCGATCGTGATAACGAATACAACCGCGCCTCCCATACCTGCCGCTGTTTCCACTTTTTTACTTACACCAAGGAATGGACAGATACCCATAAACTGGCTCAGTACGAAGTTGTTTACAAGAGCAGCCGTAAAGAGAATTGTAAAGATTGTCATTTGTCATCCTCCCCCTTTCTCTCTTCCGGTGTGTTGCCACAGGTTTCAATATGACTTGCACATGCTGCACAATTTCCGGTACATCCTGCTTCTTCTGCTTCCGGTGTATTGGTTGCGCAAGGCATTTTCAATTTGTTCTGGATCGCAGTCAGTCCGGCAAGTACGAAAAACGCACCCGGTGCCATGACAAACATAGCAATATGGAACTGATCCGGAATCAGATGGAATCCAAAGATAGATCCGCTTCCGAGAATTTCACGGAAAATACCGATCAAGGTAAGACCGACCGTAAATCCAAGTCCCATACCGATACCATCCAGTGCCGATAGGATAACCGGATTCTTGGAAGCATACGCTTCGGCACGACCAAGAATAATACAGTTTACAACGATCAACGGGATATATACACCCAGCGCGCTGTCAAGTGCCGGCAGATATGCCTTTAAAAGCAGCTGCACAATCGTTACGAAAGACGCAACAACGACAATAAATCCCGGAATACGTACACGATCCGGTATAATATTTCGCAGTGCCGAAATCATCATATTGGACAATGTCAATACTACCGCTGTAGAAAGTCCCATGCCGATCGCATTGATGGCACTTGACGTAACCGCCAGCGTCGGACACATACCGAGCATCATGACAAATGTCGGATTTTCTTTGATAATACCGTTATGAAGACGTTCTGTATATTTATTCATCATTCAGCCCCCCTTAACTCTTTATCATAGTAAAGGATACCTTTAACTGCATTGGCAATCGCACGGGAAGTAACGGTCGCTCCGGACATTGCCTCAATCTGTCCCTTCTCATCTTTTGGCGTCGTTCCGGCTTTGTAGAACATCGGAATTTCGTCACTGGAAGGATATTGAAGACCTTTGTCCAATGCAAATTTATTTTTAAAACTATCGCTTTCACAGTTTGCACCAAGTCCGGCAGTCTCTGACTGGCTCGTAATCTCGATACCGGTCACCGTACCGTTGTACACACCAAGTACAAAGGAAATGCTTCCGCCGTAACCTTTTTTCGCATCTGCAATGTACACATATCCGGCATCCGAACCATTTACCTGAAGTTTCTTCACCGTTGTCACATTGACATATTTGGAATACGATTCGGATTGTTCCTCTTCTACTTCTTTTGAGGAATTCAAAATGTGTTTGGTAAGGAAATCATTTGCCTGTGCTACGGCATCGTCGCCGGCATCGGCAACGGTCGCTCCGTCTACGGAAGCAATGACTTTCTCGCAGGCCTTACTGTCTGTATCTGCCTGTCTCTGGGCAATGGTTCCTTTGGTCATGGTATAAACGCCAGCCAGGATACCTCCCAGAACCAACGTGATGACGCAAAGAATAATCGCATCGATCACAAAAGAGCGTTCTTTTTTCTCACTACTCATTGACTTTGCCCTCCTTTCCAAATGCCTTTGGAATGGTAACTCGTTCAATCAATGGCACGAACAGGTTTCCAATGATGATCGCAAAGGAAACACCCTCTGCGGATTCTCCGAAGAAACGGAACAATCCGGTCAGAAGACCAAGAAGAATCGCATACAATACTTTTCCCTTGGATGTAATCGGGCTTGTTACATAATCTGTCGCCATGAAAAAGGCACCAAGCATCAAACCGCCGCCGCACCATTCCATAAATACAGGAACGTATGCGCCTGTTGCGTAGCTGTAGATTAAAGTAAATACGGTAAATGTCGCTATGTAAATTACTGGAATTTTCCAGTCAATGATCTTTTTCGCGATCAGGTAAATTCCACCGATCAAAAGAGCAAGTGCGGATGTCTCACCAATCGTTCCCCAAGTTGTACCGAGGAACATGTCTTTCAGCGTCGTTGCGAGGTCTGCCTGACAGGTAGCCTCTTTTACCTGCATCAATGGGGTCGCACTGGAAACCGCATCCAGTGTTGCCTGATAACCGCCCCAGATCTTATTTCCTTTCGGAATTGCAAAACTGTTTGTCATAGCGCTGCTGAATGACAGCATCAAAAAGCATCTTGCGCCGAGCGCCGGGTTCATGAAGTTCTGACCCAGTCCACCAAACAACTGTTTTACAATGATAATTGCAAATACACCGCCGATCACGCACATCCAAAGCGGCAATGTTGCAGGCAGGTTGAGTGCCAGCAAAAGTCCTGTCAGAAGTGCACTAAAATCGTAGGTTGTAACTTTTTGTTTCATTAATCTCTGCCATACATACTCTGCCAGCACGGTGCTGACGCATGTCGTCAGAATGACAAGCAGCGCACGTACGCCAAAGTTTCCAATTCCTACCAATGTCGCAGGAATCAGTGCAATACATACATCTCTCATGATGGATTTGGTAGATGACTTGTCTCGTACATGAGGAGATGATGATACATTTAATAATTTCTCCATCTCAAATAACCTCCATTTATCTGCGCAAATTATTTTTTGCGGCTCTGATCCATCACGGCACGGCGTGCCTGCTTAAAGGATTGTGTCAAACGTCTCTTCGCCGGGCAAACATAGGTACAAGTACCACATTCGTAGCATTCCATACCATTTAATTTCTGGAACAGATCCAGATCCTGGCGGTCTGCTGCCTCTGCCATCTTCTGAGGAACGAGGTGGCTTGGACAAACGCTTGCACAGCGTCCACAACGGATACAATTTGTCGGTTCATTGGCTGCGACTTCGTCCTTCGTCATCGCAAGGATGGAAGAACTGGTCTTGGTGATCGGTACATTGAGATCAAACATCGCCATACCCATCATCGGGCCACCGGAAATAATCTTCTCTGCGCCCTCTTCCACAAGTCCGCCTGCTTCTTCCAGAAGTTCCGCATGACTCATACCAAAACGAACTTTATAATTCTGCGGCTGTGCCATCGCATCTCCGGTCAATGTCATAACACGGGTCATCGATGGTGTACATTTGCACACTGCATCATATACTGCCAATACTGTCTGCACATTGTCCACAACGCATCCCGCATCTGCCGGCAGCATTTTCGAATAGATCTTGCGGCCTGTCGTCACATAGATCACCTGACGCTCTGCTCCCTGCGGATATTTTGTTTTCAATGGTTTCACCGTAATTTTCGGCTCTTCCTGTGTCAGATACTGCAATTTGGCGATTGCTTCCGGCTTATTATCCTCGATCGCGATAATACCTTCTGCATTGTCAAACAACTGAAGCAACACTTTCAAGCCCATAACGAGGTCTTCCGGACGCTCAAGCATTAAGCGGTAATCCGAAGTCAGATACGGTTCACATTCTGCTCCATTGATAATTACATACTCAATTTCCTCTTCATTCTTTGGTGTTACTTTCACATTTGTCGGGAAACCGGCTCCGCCCATTCCGACAATACCGGCATCCTTGATGATCTGACGGATTTCCTCTTTGGACAGTGTCGTATAATCCCTGTCTTCTCCTAATCCTTCTACCGGAGTATCTTCTCCATCGTTTTCAATCACAACACAAGTTGCCTTGGCACCGGACCCCGTCAGACGCGGTTCGATCTTTTTCACAGTTCCCGAAACAGAACTAACGATGTTGGCAGAGATAAATCCACTCGCTTCGCCGATGATCTGTCCCATCTTGACTGTATCACCTACTGCTACCGTAGGAGTTGCCGGAGCACCGATATGCTGGGACATCGGAAAAACCATCTCGGTTTTCGGTTCCATCACACGAATCGGCTCATCCATGCTGAGTTCTTTTCCCTCGTACGGATGTGCTCCTCCTCTAAAGGTTGAATTTCCCAAGGTAATTCCCTCCTTTGGCGTGCTTTCTTATTTAGAAGCACTGCGTTTTATTGAGATTTTTTATCTAGTAACTTACATCATACCACTTTTTTTTACAAAAAACAAGATTTTGAGATGTGAAAAAAGGGCGAACATTTTATAAAAAATGACCGCCCTAAACCAAACATCCATTTGGTTCAAATGTCTGCAATTTGATTATTGCAATATTCTTCAACTAACTGTAGAAATTCATCCGCAACATCAATTTGCCGCTCTGTCTCTTCCCTACTCGCGATATAAAAGTCATCATAATCACTTGCATGCCTTATTTCTTCAGCTTCGCTTATCTTTCTGCCAATTTCACGTGGAAAAATCTCCGTCTTAACATAACTCTTGTTAAAATTAGCTATTGCATCTTTATGTCGTTTAAAAGCATCCCCATTACCGCGTGAACCGCATTTATTGCATGAAATATTGCATAATATGCTCTATTATTAGCCCCTTTATATTCGCCTGCCCGCAACAAAATTCTTGCCGAGCTCAAATCATCCTTTGCCGTTTGAACCCGATACAAGACCAAATCCTTCACCGTCCCTATATTCTCATGATTCTCCATACAACACTACTCCTTCCCGTCTTACATTAGCATAAAAGGGATAATTCACAACCCACTTATTAAAATGTTCTTCATTCTTTGCAATTGTTTTAATGTCCAGATCATTGTCCATATTAAAATCATAAGTCATATAGGAAAGCTGCTTGCTGTACTGCTTTAACGCAATATCCGGTATATCCAGCAGTATCATAATATCGACATCGGAATCTTCCCGCGCATCTCCTCTGGCATAAGACCCATATAAGATCACTCTTTTTAAATGTGTTCCATATATTTTCTGAACTTCAATAATATACTGATCCATTAAATGTTTCATTGCCTGCGTCATATCCCTTCCTCCTTCTAAAATATATATCCTTAAAGTTATGATATCAATTTTGCTTTTGGAATGCAACTCACAATTTTAAAAAGGGCGAACATTTTATAAAAAATGACCGCCCTAAACTCTTACACTGTCTCATGTAAATGATGATACTTTTCTTTTGTCGCCATTCCACCCCGGATATGCCGTTCTGACTTGTTGATGTCTAAAATCTTCCGGGCTTTTGCCGCCAGCCGCGGATTGATTTCTTCCATCCGCTCGGTCACATCCTTATGTACCGTACTCTTAGAAACCCCGAATTTCTTTGCTGTCTGCCGCACCGTCGCCCCATTTTCCACGATATAATTGGCAATCTCGACAGCCCGCTCTTCGATATATGTTTTCAAAAAACTACCCCCTGTATACTCGTTGTTTCATTGTATGCAGGGGGTGTAGGGTTTATGTATGAGAAATCTCAGTCTTTCTCACATCGTTCACAGATCATCTGATAAATCTCCGCATGATCTTTTTCTAAGGCAACTTCCAGTTCCGAATACAATGTATCTTCGGCAAGTGCAAAATACCGTTCGTCTACTGCCGTGCTTTTCCAGGTGCAGAATATCCTCCACTTTACAGATTCCTTTCTCCAATAATTGTAACACAATTTTTCAGAGAATTTCAAAGGGCATTTTGCACAAAAATTCATCTAGCATATACAATGGAACATTTATCATCCATTCTTGTTGTCTATAATTCGACATAGACGAACGTATCGCCGTTTGAGGTCTATATTTTTCACAAAAAGCCTTAAGGCTTTTTGCACGCAGATTTTCTTCCGCTTTGACTTCAATAGGAATACATTGCATATCTTGCTGTATCAAAAAATCAATTTCACCAGTAGAATTTTTTGTAGAAAAATAATATAATTCTCGATCTGCTGCTTTCAACTGCTGTGCCACAAACTGTTCTGTCAACGCTCCTTTAAACTCTTCAAATATCCGACTGCCATCAAGCAAAACTTTTGCCGTTATATCCGCCCTTGCCCCTAGCAATCCAACATCCAGCATAAACATTTTAAAATTATTTAATTCCATATATGCAATCAACGGAATCCCCGGTTTACTAACCCTATAATTTTTTATAATCAATCCCGCATCTTCCAGCCATTGAATGGCCAATTCAAAATCTTTTGCCCGGGCACCCTCTCTAACAGAACCATAAATAAACTTACGATTTTCCTTTGCAAGTTGTGCTGGAATTGAATTCCATACCATTCGGATTCTAGGAATAACATCCTTTGGAGCATGCTTACTGAAATCTTCCTCATAATATTTCAACAAATCCCTTTGTATTTTCCGTACCTCATTAAAATCCTCTGTATCCAAATAAGTTTGAACCACTTCCGGCATCCCACCAATATAATAATACTTCTTCAATAATTCTGTATATTTTACCGAGTACGCATTTATCATTTGATAATCCTGTGACTGTAATAACTCTGCTAAATTTTCCTCTCCGTTTGCACACAAAAATTCAGAAAAATTCAACGGATATAAATGCATAAAATCCACTTTTCCTACCGGAAAAGATGTTCCTTGATGAAGTGCAACACCAAGTAATGATCCAGCTGCAATAATTGCATATTGTGGAGCATTTTCATAGAAATATTTTAGCGAAGCTAATGCTTTCGGTGCCTCTTGTATTTCATCAAATATAATGAGTGTATTTGCCACCTCAAAATTTTTTCCATATTCAATTTTTATAGCTGATATAATGCGGGAAATATCAAAGTCAATCTCAAATACATTTTTCATAACCTCATTATTGTCAAAATTTATATAAATAGTATCCTTAAAATACCGTTTACCAAACTCTTTCATAATCCAAGTTTTCCCAACCTGTCTGGCCCCCTGAATAATGAGAGGTTTTCTTTTTTTCTTATTTTTCCACCCTTCTAACTTACCAAACAAATTTCTTTCCATACAGAATACCACCTTTCCATCAAATGAACTATACCCTGTTTGTTCTTATTATATCTGCTTTTCGTCAAAATATCAACATTTTTAAGGTGGTAATTTTTGCTTTTACAACATTTTTAAGGTGGTAAATTCGATTTTCAAAACACTTTTCAGGTGGTAACGTCTTATTTTTTATACCTTACTTCCCCTTTTTCTTTGACTTTCCTTTATCGTTACTATGCTCACGATTACAATAAAAATTGGTAACACAATTACCGTTTCAAGCAAGTAGACTCCTCTTTCAAGCCAAACAAATTTTTCCATCCATCCGGAAAGAACTTTATTCCATGTGTAAATAACAAACGGCGGATAAAGCACAACCCACAATTGAATTATCCCAATTGCCAGCAAGTATCCTTCGCACAAAAGCAGTTTCTTTAGAGCCGCCTTGCAGCCATTTGTTTTTATCCTTTTCTTTGTGCAGATCATTTGATAGAAACTAACAAAAATCCCTACCAAAATCCCCACATCTACGATACCAAGAATAATATCACCAAAATCCATAAAAATTCCCCCTTGTTTTTGTTTTCCAGTATACCATACTTTTTGGGGAAAAGCACCAATTTTTGATAGACGACAACAATTTAAGAATGAACAACAAAAGCGCTTTCTTTAATTGATTGATAACGCATCTTTTTGTCTAGTTTATCTCGGTATTCACTACATTTTCCTTTTGGTACTACTACAACACCAATTCCTCTAATAATATCATAATTAAACATTTCATCAAGATATTCCGGCACTTGCTGTCCCGCTTCATTTTCTCCAAACAAACACACTTCTTGATTGGCTATTTGCGGAACTTTTTTCCCTTTAAATTTTAAAATACCAATTGTTGTCTCCAATGCATTTTTCTCAATTTTTTTAACCGATTTAGGTATTATAAGTTTTGTAAATCCACAATTCTTAAATGCTCCACTTTTTATTATCTGAATTTTATTTGGCAAAACAATTTCACGCAATGAAGGACAATTCATAAAGGTATTTTTGTCTATTACTTTTATATTAGACGGCAACTTAACTTTTTCCAGTTTTCTACATCCAACAAATACATCCTTGTCAATTTTCTTAACTGACTCTGGAAAAACAACCCTTTTTAGATTTTTGCACTCTCTAAATGCCCCTTTACCTACTATATGTAATGTTTCAGGAAGTTCTATATTGCAAATTCCCGAATATGCAAAACCTTCCTTTTCCAGTTTTTTCATCCTACCAGTTATCACTACTTTTTTCACAGTTTCATTTCCGGCAAAAGCACACCTCTGAATTTTTATCGTCTTTTTCAGCAATTTAAATGTTCCTTTTGCTACCCCTGCACTTAATAATTTTCTTTTGTTTTTACTATATATCGCTCCATCCACTACCGTCATATAAGAATTACTCGAGGATATTTGAATTTTTTTCAGGTTTTTACAGTTTAAAAACATTTCCTTTTCAATATTCTTAAGGCTTGCAGGAAATATAATTTTTTGCACCCCACTTTCTGCAAATGCCTTTTCTTTAACAGTCTCCACACCATCAATAACATTTATTGTTCCGTTTCCACTTTTTAACAATATTTTTTTATCAATCGAGTATAAAACATTATCTTTAACCAAAAAACTTTGATTATTTGAATTTACCTCTAACTCAAAACGATATAAATCTGAAACTAATATTTTATTAACAGCATCCGAAAACACAAGTCTTTTTGCCTTTAGTTTCTTTACTGCATTCGAAGCTATTTCATTAACAATATACGTTTTCCCATTTACTGAAACTTCTCTAGGGAAAATATATTCCGCTTCATTAGGCGCCTCATTTCCCACATACTCTTCGTAAACAGCAGTCATTTTTCTGTCATTAAGATTATATTTTACATTCTCTTTAATGACAGTCTCTGCTAAACAACTTGGAGAAATCAATAAACAGGTACACAAAATCATTCCATATTTCAATATATTTTTCATAATCTTTTCCTCTCTTTTTTGTGCATGTTCAACAAAATCCTCGATTTTACTGACTTTACTGAACAGTTAATAAGTTACATATATCTACAAAATAGAGTTTTCTGGATAGAAAGTTACTTCGGGGAGTCCTTTCCGGATGATTTTAGTTACAAGAAATAAAACGACTTTGTTTCTCCTTATAAAGGCCTTCGTTCTGCTTATCCATAGTTGGGTGTTGCTCATGTTCCTCTTTAAATAACACATCTTCCATACTTGGTTTTGGAATAGCAATCGGAAACTACTGTCAAACTACATATTAACATCATAATCCTTTTCTTCATAAAATTTTCCCTGTTTATAGTAAAATTGGCACCCCAACTCTATTATTCAAAATAGGCGGCTTTTCTTGCAACTAAAGCTAATTGTTTTTTACTATGATACAACAACAGCTCCAGCATGATTTTATATGCCAGAGCTGTCATACCTATTGTATTAATTATTTCTCACAATAACGATCTACCAACTCATCTATGGCCTCCCAAAACTCGTTTTCGTTAATTGCCTCTAAAACATTATAGTATTTTGTCTGTCCTTCTGTGGTTACACCAAATTGGCTTTCCGTACTATCTACATAACATTTTGTTCCATCCGATAATGTAAAAATCAACGGTGTAAGTTCTCCTACTTTTAACGTTTCTGCATTAACATTCACTTTTTTATGAAGTCCTTTGAGTTCCAATGTCTCTTCAAATTTCAACTTTGTAAATAGTGCACATAATTTTCTTTGTGCCATCTTATCTTTTACAATCTTTTTTCCAAAAGAAATGCTATTTACTTTTTCGACAAAATCTCTTGTAAACACCACATTATTATACTTCATCTTAACATCACTTTCTTTTATTCCCGACTTTACAACAACTTTACAATAATATGTTTTCTTACCACACTTTGCCTTCACTTTCGCCGTACCAACGCCTACCGCTTTTACCTTACCTTTTGTGGTCACTTTTATACATTCTGTATCACTAGATGACCAAATCGCTTTCTTATTTGTATTTTTAAGTTTTAAAATTGCAGTTTGATCCAGTTTTAAAACTAAATTTCTTTTATTTAACTGAACCTTTTTCCCTTTTGCAGAAACTCCTGCCGCATTTAATATTAAAATGCTTGTAACCACCAATGCTGTGACAATAAAGTTAATCGTTTTCTTCATATCAACTTACCTCCTATTTATAATTCAACAATGTTCCGTTCCATGTATATACTGTAGAAGCTGCACTTGAAGAAAAAACTGTAGCTGCACCATTATAAGACACTACGTAACTATCTCCTTTATTTGCATTTGCTGCCGAATCCCAAATCATCAAGCATTGTTCTCCAACAACTTCTCTATAACCATATATTGTTGTTGCATGCCCAACAGCACTATTATTAGATATCCCTACACCCGTCATATATATTGGCGATTTTCTATTTATATTCATTTTCACTAAATCAAATGTAGCATATTCACTTCTACGAACAAAATACAAACCATATTTTCTCAATGCATCTTGTGCTTCAGATAAAGTTGCCCCTGTATTATAACCTATCTTCATTTTATCTGCAACATTTTTCGCCGATATATTCTTATCTTGCATATAATTAGTTATCGTAGCAACCGCTGCAGCCCAGCATAATCCATAATTACCTTGCCCTTTCGAATTTTGAAGGATTAAATAATAGTATCCCAAATCCGAACTTGCTGCTGTCGACTTTGCTTTTATTTCCTTACTAAAATTAAGTTCTGGGTCCACTTTTTCCATCTGTAATCCATCAGTAACCTCCGCAACTTTCTCAGGAAACTCTTTCTTACTAATGGACTCTTCATGCCCAGATACAAGAGACATCTCTTTTTCAGATGACATTGCTTTTAACTCTTGGTTTTCAATATATAACACCATAATATTTTTGTTATACCCTAACTGATTTAATTTGTCCACCATATCTGTTCTGACTTCATACCCCCATCCATCTGTTGTTCCTATTACAGAAACAATATATTCAATTTCATCTGAAATATTACTGCTAATTGGAAAATACACTTTCTCGGACTGTTTACTGGAGTCAAGATCATAAATAATAAAAGGTCTATCAATATGTACATTAATTACATCCTTTCCTTCAAGTGACAGTTCCTCTTTACTTTGTTCGACAACCTTCTTAATTGAAGGAAACTTCTTTTTAATGAATTCTTGAGCCGTTTTCGGTATCTCCTCCTTTAACTCCTGTTCAATTAAACTAATATTAGAACACTTTTCCATAGCATTAATAGTTTTTGTCTCTGTATTCACTCCAATAACAACATTAAACAACAATGCTACACTCATAACCAACGCCGTAATCCTCTTTTTCATAGGTATTACCTCACTTTCTTAATATTTTTATGTATTTAACATGATAGTTCTTATCACGATAATACCACTATTTTTTACATTTATTTTCAAACCAACTTATCTTTCCAGTAATATTGTTCGGAATAATAAAATCTATAAACTCAAATTCGAAATTCATTGTAAACAAGCTAATTTCATTAAAAATATTAATGTAACTATTGATTACAAATTCTTTCTTTATTTCTTTATCAATATTTAAACGTATTAAAATATTTTTACAGTTTTTTTGTATTGCCTGAAACTGATATACTATATTTCCATAATGCCTATTAAGCACATCAACTGGTGTAAGCAAAATATCAGAAGCAACTTTTACACCTGTTTCAAGCGTTATATAACCATTCTTTCTTGAAGCCGTTAATTGAATGTGTGCTGTGTTTTCCGTCTGGTTTACTATAATTCCTCGATCTCCTGTTCCATATCTCACAAACGGCATCATATAATTATGAATTGAAGTAATGTAAACATTCCCTTCTGTTCCCTCTACTGCCTTTTCCCCATTTTCATCTAAAACTTCCACATAACATGAATTTTGGAACACATCAAAAGCATTTTCACTTACCTTATATCCAATGGAATTTACTTCTTTCGTACCATAATGTTCTGCCACAACACAATTGAATACATTTGATATTTTGTCCTTAGAACTTTTCAAAACACTTTCACCCGTAAGTTCAATATACTTTATAGACATAATCGGGTCAATTTTATGTTGTTCTATTAAATCACACAAATATACAGCTAATCCCGGATAAATTATCATCCACTCTGGTTTAAACTCAGATAATATTTTATTTAATTTTTCAAATTTCATCTGTCCCAAAAAAACTTTAGATATGAACAAATTATTCCCAACTATTTTGTAACTCAAATTATTTTCCAACACATTTATAAAAAAGCACCCCTTATTCATAGGTTTTATCCCTGATACTTCATATCGTTTTAACCATAATGGTAATAGTAATGCATTATAATCTTGCTTATGCCAGCATACCTCTAAGCAAATTCCTGTCGTTCCTGAAGTATTTGTTTTAATTAAATTTCTTCCATAAAGATATCCCAAATAGTCATCTGATATAAGTTTATCCTGCTGTAGAACAATTTCCTCCTTCTCAACCAAAGGCAGTTTTTCCCACTGACCGCTTTTAATCCACGTTATTATTTGTGGTTCTTTTTCCGCTAATTCCCGGTAAAAAGGAACTGTCATATAGGCATGACTTGCCATTTCAAATCTTCGATTCATCTTTTATCCCCCTTTTCTTCTGAATAAGTTTCACTAAATATTCAATCAATTCATCTAACTCATTCATATGAAATGTAAGCTCTTCAAAATCATGATATTCGATTTGGAATTCCTCCTCTAGTTGCAAAACCAAATTAAACATAGCAAAAGAATCCATCTCCAAAGGCTCTTCAGCATATTTCTGGCACAACTCTTTTATGTCTAATTCACAAGAATCTGCTATGATTTTCAAACATTTTTCTCTTATTTCCTCAGGCATCTCTACTCTCCTTTTCATCAATTTTCCATTCGTACACTAAAGCATGCATAAGTTTTTTGTCATTTTCTTCCAGTTCTGGTATCATGTGTTTTATCAGTCCATCCTCTCTTTTATCTGGACGAAAACGATATTTCTGCATCAAATGCACCAAATTAAATGCCGTTGTTCGTGCTGTTTGTGAAAATAATTTTAATTTTTTGTACAACTCTTCATTTATTAGTTTTTCTTCCCACATATACTCGATACGTTTTTCCATAATTACTTTATGTTCATACAACAGATACGAAATTCGCCTGTCTGCAATCAAAAGATTAATTCCTTTCTGGGTACAAAGCTCTCGATAGATTCCGATTCCTTGAACCGTTTTTTCTGTTGGTAAAAACGCCTGCATAACAAGTTCTGTATTTTTTTCCTCAAGAAAGTCTTTACAGACATTTTGCAAATATTCTGGCACAAAACAACAACGCCGAAACCCTTGTTGATATGATATAACTTTAACCATAACATCCTTGTTTTGTTTAAACGTTTCATTTATATCATGATAAGAAACAGTATATCTTTGTATTTTTCCCAAGTTATCATATCCTACTGTCATAAACACTTTTTGTTTATCATCAAATCCATAAATTAAATTCTGATGAAGGTGATGTACATAATGATATTCGTCTCTCCCAAACAAATAATACTGATCCAATTTTATCTCCATATATCTTTTCTGTTCCAGTTCCCACTTTAATACTTTAACCCCTCCATAATGCAGTAAATCACTCACTTTAATATAACTATAATCCAAAAAATGGTTTGGTAAATCAAATTGTTCATTTTTATAAAAATTATAAAATTCCAACCGTCTATGTTCACTATCCAAATTACAATTCATCTGAATAAAATTTCCATACAGCCACGGATAAAACGAATTATCATTATGTTTCACCTGCACTCCGATGTATAACTTTTTCGTGGTATTAATCTGTTTTTCTCCAATTTTTTTAATCTGTTTTCCTGTTCCAAAAAAGCACTCTATTTTGCCATTTGACAGACTTAATACAAAGTCCCCTTGTTTTCCATCCAGCCTTTCCTTCATCTGCTCTTTTTTTCCTGAATAATACAATGATACTCCATCATGAATAAAGTTTCCAAAGCGGCAGATATACTCATTGTCACCTAATAAAACATTTTCTTCGTCATCTGTCAAAAACACATTGACAGCAGCCCATGGTTCGGATTCCTGCTGAAAATTTACTTTAATATGTACATATCCTTCGTTGTCTGATAACGGTCGATAAATACATCCATTACAAAAACGGTTATATTTGTCCTCAGTTTCATATTTCCAATGCATCCCTTCTTTTTTCATCCCGATAGACGTCCATGTATCATTATCCGTTTCACAGATCTCAAACTCCGCGATTCGTTTTCCAATTCTTTCCTCTGCCATAATGATGCATTGAGGCAGAGCGTAATAAGAGTAAGTTCGAGCTTCCGGTGTGGTACATATAGGAAGTTCGATTCTTTTTATCTTTTGCGTGTCTTTGTTTATCACGAAAACTTCCTCCTCTCGTCCCTTCTAAGTACTCTTTTTCCTATCATCAGCGAACCTGCGACTCCCATATGACCGGTTAAAATAATGGTTACAATTTGATTTTTCTGAAAACAGATCAATCCGATTACAACTGCACTCTGTATTAAAAGTATGATTCTGGTAACCCTTTTAAAATAAATTCTTTCACTCTCCGATATGCGCCGTGTCTGTGTATCTATCGGTGCCAGCCAAAAAACAATTCCGGCACATACTCCCTCAATCAGCACGTTATACGGAAAAATCAAATGGTTTTTTGCAAAACCAATCCATAAAACAACCCCTATCATGTACAATGCTGATAGAGTCAAACATGCCGACCGCGTTTTGGCATGATAGCCTCCCGCATATTGCCTTAAAGGGATAAATGCAATACACAGTATAATGATCTCCCAGTAGGCCTTAAAAATAACTGCTATTGTGATTGTAATAAGAATGATAATCGTTTTTTCGAGCAGCAACGTATATCCATATATGTATAAATCCCTTTTGCTTTTTGAAAACTCGCCCTGTTCTATCTTCTTATCCACTATGCTGTGTATCCACTTATCCATAGTCTCACCACTTAGTGTCTTTTGAAGCAATCTGCTGATTCCGGTGCTTCCGGCTGATGGAAGAACCACATGCAAGCCTGGTTTACATTCTGAGCAACAAGCACAAGGGCCAGACTATTCAGCACGCCAAATGACATAAGTTTCGATACCATTTTCCTGAGTTTCATAAAAAAACACCTCCTATTGAATTTGATAATTTTATCATCGCATAATTTTTTATCAATTTCAACTGAAGGTGCAATATTTGCATTTTAAGTGCAATATTTGTAATTTTTGTGACTATTCAGTCTCTATTTCAGAAGTCGGATTAGGGAGAACTATCATTGTCTCAAATATTTTACCGTCAAAATTTCTATAAATGTCCCCCGAATAAGTTTCAACAATCCGGTTTACATTACGCAGTCCGATACCGTGAAAACTTTTTTCTTCTTTTGTCGTCATAAACTGTTCACCGTTTTGAATGATGGTGCCATTATACGTATTTTTAATCCGGAAAACAACAAACTCCCCATCATTCTGCATATACAAATATACCCATATTTTCCCTTTTTTACATTTTTTAGCTGCTTCCAAGGCATTATCCAGCAGATTTCCTAAAAGTGACGTAATGTCAATTTCCTGCACAAATTCAACTTTGAATCCTCCCTCCACAAACATTTCTGTCGATACCTTTTCCTTTTCTGCCCCTCTCTTAAAATCACCCAAAAGTATATTTAAAAAATGATTGGCACAAATAATCTTCTCCTCTTCTTTATGAATTCCTATCTGCAGACTGTCAAGAACTTCTTGAATCTTATCGTCCTTTCCTTCTTGAAGATAAATGCCAATCTGTTTTAGATAATATTTGATATCATGTATTTTTTCTTTATATCCTTTTTCGATACTCTCCTGCTTATCATGCCAGTTTTTCCGCTCATCGTATTTTGTCTGACTGATCTCCAAAAGCATTTTCTGTTCCTGAAGCTGGCTGTATTTTGTAAAGATGTAAAACAAAATAATATTTCCGCAAAGCAGAATTAGATATAAAATAATCACCACCACATCTCTTGAGGTAAGTTCATCCCCGCCCACGCGAATGTAGGGAATCAGTGCCATAAGCCCGGTCGTTGCAAGCGGAATAATAAATGCACTAAATATTTTCAATGATATTTTTCTTACCTGTATCTTCGATATCTGCTTAATGATCGTTAAAATGACAAACTCAATCAATTTTATCGCAATAATACTGCTTATCATCACAAAATGATTTTTGTATATTTCATTTGTTGGCAGATTAACCGAAACTTTTAATAAAAAGAAAAACACCATCTCCGCACTCATACAAACAACAATTACAATGAGCCAGTGAAATAAACGAAGCAAAATATTTCCTTGCACAAAAACCAAAGCCACTATTAAAAATAATCCGCATGACACAATAAAATTCAGTTGGCTGTTGTTTTGCAGATTTGCAATTGTATTGAGTACAATGACAATTCCTGCCAACCCGAGTTCCCAAACGCGGCTTCTGAAAATTTCTGTTTTTGCATGAAAAGCTTTATAAAAATCGAAAACAAGATAAACTTCTACCATGGTCGAAACAAGCATGCAAATATTGTAAAGTATACTTTCGTTCATCCATTGTTCCTTTCCGGATATTTATTTCCAAAATACTGCATCATTTTCTTTTTAAATTCCTGTTTTTTTGATCTTGAAATAGAGATCATTTCTGTTCCTATTTTAATAAAGTCTCCTTCCCGCTGCCCCAATATATAATGCAGATTCACAATATAACTGCTATGTGGCATGGCAAAATCGGATTTATCCAGCATATTCATCAATTCTTTGAAAGAGTATGGCGCAATAATATTTCCATCGGAATATATTTTTTCAAGGGATTCTTTTACATGCAATATGCTTTTTCCATTTTTATGATGCGTTATGAATGTGATGTCTGCTGTTTGAACCGTAATTTTCTCCCGCTTATAATACGCTTCTATGCTATAGACCTTTTTGCGTCTCGCAATTTCCTTGAAGATATCGTAAAGATCTTTCATTACCTCTTCTTTTTCTGCCTGCTTCAATATGTAACGATAGGGCGAAATCTTAATCGTCTCGGGTGTCGGCATGTAAATTCCGGAGCAGTGTACCAAAACTCCCTGATACCCTCGTTTCCTAAGTTCAACCGATATTTCATTTCCGTCCATTCCTTTCAACTGAATGTCTAGAAATACAACATCCGCATTATCAATATCACTGTTTAATAATTGTTCTCCCGATGTACATTTCACAATCTCTAATAGGTCTTCCTGCTGACTGCATTTCTTAAGCAATTTTTCTAATTCATCCATGTAATTTGTGTCATCATCACAGAGAGCGATCTTATAATTCATCTGAAGTCACTCCTCTCCTTATCCTTTTTCCATATTTCCAGTATAACATGTTTGGGGTTGGAAAACAATGGAAAAAGCTATTTTGAATTAATATATCCACTATTTTCGTATTCATTGCAAGCAGACTCATCTCCTCCCCCCCAAACGCCACACACCACAGGAAAGCCCCAAAAACCTCCTCCCACGCCAAGGGGACCAGCCTTCCGGCTGGTCCCCCGTAATATAAGTTGATGAAGTTTTCTCCCTGGAATTACGAATGCTGCTGTGCAGCCTTCGTAATTCTTGGTTCTTCTTATTTGCTGCTTTGTTTTTTCTTGGAAATTACGTCAAAGGCTACAGCTGCCAGAAGGACAAGTCCTTTTACGGCTTTCTGCCAGTTTGCGTCGATTCCCATGATAGACATTCCGTTGTTCAGAACACCCATGAAGATGGCACCGATTACTACTCCGGGTACGGTTCCGATTCCACCGTATGCGGAAGCTCCACCGATGAAGCAGGCACCGATCGCATCCATTTCGTAGTTTGTTCCGGCTGTAGGTGCTGCGGAATTGAAACGGGCGATGCAGACAAGAGCTGCGACTGCAGAAAGCACTGCCATGTTGACATAAGCGATGAAGTATACGCGGTTTGTCTTGACACCACTGAGTTTTGCTGCATTTTCGTTACCGCCGACTGCGTAGTAGTAACGGCCGGAAACGGTTTTGGATGTGTAGTAAGCATAAGCTGCTACGATTACGGCAAGAAGAATGAGGATTGTCGGCAGACCTTTGTAGCTGTACAATTTGATGCAGACAAACATAACCACTGCGGTAATGATGACACATCTTGCGATATCGCCGTAAAGATTGCTCTGCTGATATCCGTTTTTCTTTGCTTTAATTCGTTTCCAGATAACGGAAGCGATATAACCTACACTGATCAGGATGCCGGCTGCAAGAGCGGTTCCATAACCAGGTACGTAATTGTTAAACAATGCGATATATTCATCCGGCATCGGGGAGATTGTGAGGCCATCCAGTACGAGGAGTGCGACACCACGCCATAAAAGCATGCCGGCAAGAGTTACGATAAACGGAGGGATGCGGACGTAGGCGATCCAGAATGCCTGCCATACACCGATTCCAAGGCCTACGAGAAGACCGGCTCCGATGGCTACCCACATATTAACGCCGCCATTTACCATCAATTTTCCGACTACGGCGCCGACCAGACACACGATCGAGCCGACGGACAAGTCGATGTTACCACCGGTAAGGATACAAAGTAACATACCTACTGCAAGAATAACGACATAACCATTTTGTGCGATTAAGTTCGTTATGTTGGATGACAAGAGGAGTGCTCCATCTGTCATAAATGTAAAGAATATCGCAACGATGATCAGCGCAATCACCATTGTATTTTTTTTCAAAGCTTCTTTCACCTGATTCATTTCATTCACGCTCCTTTTCCTGATTTCATGATATATGACATGATAATTTCCTGGGTTGCTTCTTTTCCGTCTACTTCGCCCACCATTTTACCTTCGTTCATGACATAAATGCGGTCGCTCATGCCAAGCACTTCCGGTAATTCCGAAGAAATGATGATGACGGATTTTCCTGCTGCCACCAGGTCATTGATGATACAATAAATCTCGTATTTGGCTCCAACGTCGATTCCTCGTGTCGGTTCATCCAGGATCAATACGTCCGGATCCGTCAGCATCCATTTTGCCAAAAGCACTTTCTGCTGGTTACCACCACTTAGATTTCCCACATTTTGGTAAACCGACGGTGCTTTCGTATGAAGTTTCTGCCGGTAATCTTCTGCGATCTGAACTTCTTTTAATTTGTCAATCACACCATAGCGGCTGACTTTGTCCATTTTCGCAAGAGACGTATTAGTGTAAATCGGATTACTTAAGATCAATCCATTGCCTTTTCGGTCTTCGGTCACATACGCAAGTTTGTGGTCGATCGCCTGACGCACATTTTTCAGATGAACTTCCTTTCCGTTCATTTTAATCGTTCCGCTGATGCCGGTTCCGTAACTGTGTCCAAACAGACTCATCGCAAGTTCTGTACGTCCTGCTCCCATCAAACCGGAGATGCCCACCACTTCGCCGCGGCGTACATAAAAGGATACGTCGTCAACCACTTTCTTTGCCGGTGTCATCGGATGATGAACGGTCCAATGATCGACTTCCATACAAATCTCGCCGATCTTGACATTTTCTCTGGCCGGGAAACGATTGCTCAATTCTCGTCCAACCATGCCGCGGATAATACGGTTTTCACTGAAATCGTCCACTTCTTTATCCATCGTCTCAATCGTGGAGCCGTCACGGATAACCGTAATCTTATCTGCCACGTAAGAAATTTCATTTAATTTGTGAGAAATGATGATCGATGTCATTCCCTGTTTTTTAAACTCAAGCATAAGTTCCAAAAGTGCCTGCGAATCGGATTCATTGAGCGATGCCGTCGGCTCGTCAAGGATCAAAAGTTTTACATCTTTCGCCAGTGCTTTGGCAATTTCTACCAGCTGCTGTTTGCCGACTCCGATATCTTTGATCAAAGTGTGCGGATCTTCTTTCAACCCTACCTTTTTCATAAGCTCCTCGGCACGTCCGTAGGTTTTCGTCCAGTCAATCGCCATTTTCTTTCCCTGCTCATTGCCAAGAAACATATTTTCTGCGATCGTCATATACGGTACCAGTGCGAGTTCCTGGTGGATAATTACAATACCTTTTTTCTCACTGTCTTTAATTTCCTTAAATTTACAAATTTCTCCATCGTAAACGATGTCACCTTCGTAACTTCCATAAGGGTAGATTCCACTGAGGACATTCATCAATGTCGATTTACCGGCTCCGTTTTCACCGACCAGTGCGTGAATCTCACCTTTTTTCACCTTCAAATTGACATTATCCAGTGCTTTTACGCCGGGAAATGTTTTGGTAATTCCATTCATTTCCAAGATATATTCTGCCATCGGTCACCCCTCCTTACTTCACATCAGATTCTTTATAATATCCGGAATCAATCAACACTTCTTTGTAGTTATCCTGGTCTGCGAAGACAGGCTGGCAAAGATACGTTGGCACGATTCCTTTTCCATTGTCATAACTTTCTGTGTCATTGACCGGAACTTCTTTTCCTTCAATGATCGCTGTTACCATTTCTACTACTTTGGATGCCAGCTGTCTCGTATCTTTAAAGATCGACATCGACTGTTTGCCGGCAATGATATTTTTTACGGATGTGATATCGCAGTCCTGACCGGTCAGAATCGGGAAGTCGCCTTTGTAAGAAGCGACCAGTGCATTGGTGATACCATTTGCTACCGAGTCATTGGAAGACAATACCGCATCCAATTTTGTACCATCTTGATAGTACGCTGCCAGAATATTTTCCATTCTCTTCTGAGCTTCCTCAGTGGACCAGTTTGCTGTCGCACATTCTGCCAACGTCGTTGAACCGGAACGAACTACCAGTTTTCCGGAATCAATGTACGGCTGGAGAATCTTCATCGCACCGCCAAAGAAGTAGTTACAGTTGTTATCGTCGGAAGAACCGGTGAAAAGCTCGATATTAAATGGTCCTTTTGCATTTTTCAGATCCAGTTTATCTTCAATGTACTGCCCCTGAAGTTCTCCGACAAGTTCATTGTCAAATGTTGCATAATACGATACGGCGTCGCTCTGCATGATCAGACGGTCATAGGAGATAACCGGGATGCCCAGTCCTTTCGCTCCCTGCAAAGCAGTTCCAAGTGCCGAACCATCGATAGAAGCAACTACCAAAACATCCGGATTGACAGCGATCATATTTTCAATCTGGCTGACCTGCGTTGCGATATCGTTGTTCGCATACTGGATATCTACGTCATATCCTTGTTTTTCAAGCTGCGCTTTCATATTACTTCCGTCCTGTGCCCAGCGCTGCAGATCCTTTGTCGGCATGGAAACCGCGATCCGCTTTTTCGCATCCGGGTCTTTTTGCTGTGGCTTATTGACTGCCACTTGATCTCCGCTTACTCCGCAGGCGGTCAGCGAAAGCATCATTCCGACTGCCATCAGGCAAGCGATCCATTTTTTTATCATCTTCATAGCCATTCTCCTTCTCAAAATATTTTGCTTATGTGTAACCACTCATGATTTTCTTTAGGTTTAATATAACATAATCAAAACAGGAATGCTTTACGATGAAATGGACAATTTTGCGATTTTCCTGACAGCACAAAAAAAGAGTAGCACAATCTTAATTTCAAAATTGTGCTACTGCTCTTAATTCGCTTTTTTATTGAGATATACTTCTTCTTTTGTGTGGAACCCTCCCTCAATAATCACTTGATCCATGTTTTTCTGATCAACAAAAATCGGGGAAAGCTGGTAACTTGGCACGTCGTAAATGCCATCGGACATCGTCGCCTTCACACCGGTATCTTCACCTTTGGCAAGTTTCACACAAAGATCTGCCGCATTCTCCGCAAGCTCGTCAATATTTTTAAATGCCGTTCCCCCCTGAGTCCCCTCGACGATACGCTGACAGGCGGCAAGATCACCATCCTGCCCAAGGACATACACTTTTCCGGCTTTCTGGTTTTCCGAAAGTGCACGAATCGCCTGTGTTGCAAGATCATCATTGCCACATACCACGACATCACAAGAATTCCCTTTGGAAAAATATTCTGAAACGGTATCATATGCCTGCTCTGCGATCCAGCCTTTTGCATAATTTTTTTCTACAACTTTATAGCTACTGCCTAATTTGGAAGCCAGCCCTTTTTCCATCAATTTCACATTGTAATCTTCCGGCGAACCAAGGACTTCCAGTATCTGTGCGCCTTTTGGAAATTTCCGGGTGATCGCATCGCCGTAAATCTCGCCAACCTTTTCACTGTCAAACGAGAGGTACAGGTCCACATTGGCATTTTCCAACATTCTGTCATAGGCAACGACGCGGATTCCCTGCTCTTTTGCCTGCGCGACCACATCGCTGAGTGCCGCTGTATCCGCTGCTACAACGACGATCACATCCATTTTTTGCTCAATAAAATACGAAATCTGCTTTTTTTGCGCCGCCACATCTCCGCCGGCATTCTGCACATTGACGTCAGCTCCGAGTTCCTGCGCCCGCGACACAAAGACGTCGCGGTCACGCTGCCACCGCTCGATGACAAGAGAATCAAAAGAAAATCCGATCCGGATTCTGTCCGAGTCGCTTTTCTTTTCCGGCTCGCCTGCGCCACATCCGGTCAGCAAAACGACTGCTGCCACACAGAGCAAAAGACAGATCTTTCTTATATTTACTTGCTTCATACATTCCTTCTTTCTAACCTTCTCGGTACTCCGACGGGGTCACACCAACTGTCTTTTTGAAAATCCGGCTGAAATAATTCGGGTCGCTGTAACCGGATTCCACACAGATCTGCTTGATGCTTTTTTCCTTTTCCCGCAGCAGATTTTTTGCGTGTTCCATCCGAAGTCCCGTCAGATATTCGACAAACGTCTCGCCGGTTTCTTCTTTAAATACTTTACTAAAATAATACGGACTGACATTGGCGACACGACTCACTTCATCCAGCGAGATGTCTTTTTGGAAATTATTCCCAATATAATCTCTCGCATTTGCCACAATGTCACTATATTTCTCACTCGCCTTCGCATGAATGATCTCTGCCGCCGCTTTCATATAGTCGAGAAACCAGCTCTGCAGCTGATCCATCGTGGTGAAACCGGTTACCGTCGCCAGATAATTCGTTCGGTCGCGGAAATGATACGACATTCCGCCCTCGTGAAAAGCGATTCGCTCGGCGTACATGACAAGTTCCAGCACTTTCAGGCGGACATCGTCAAGGCAGGAAGCATAATTTTTCTGCATCCAGTCAAAAAACTGCGCAGCCTCTTCCAGCGTTTTTGACACATCACCACGTTTGAGTGCCACATACATCGCATTTTCTGTCTCCAGCGGATAATTTTCCTCGACATCCTGCGCCGCCACAAGGTCATTGATATGCATTACCGTTCCCTCGGCCTTTTTCAACGCCAGGCAGGCTTCCTGATACGACGGATAAATGTCATCCACCGGGCGGATGCTTCCGACTCCGGCACGAAACTGTAATTCAATACGCGAGATCAGTTTCTGTATCATATTGTCGGTTTTTTCGATAATTTTTACTCGTTCATTGTATTCTTTTTCCGGAGCAGCCGCCGGTACATAAACGACGATTTTATTGGTCATGACCGGGCCCACCGTCGCCGGAAAAAATTCCTTCACGATCTGACGGAATTCATCGTAAAATTTCTGCGCTTTAACCGACATTCCGACGACATTCGTCATTTTTCGGTTTTCGATCGCATCGCCGACTTCGATCACAAGAATCATGCCATAATCTCCCGGAATATCGAGCAATTCACGGAAACGTTCTGTATCTCCCGAATAGTTATCCTGAAATAAGATCGAATAAATCATTCCGCTCTCAATGATCGGCACGACGGCTTCCAATTTTTCCTTGTATTCCAGACTTTTTTCCCATCGTCTCTGCTGTTTGCGCACTTCATCCATCGCTTTTTCAAGTGCCGAGACGATACGCGAAGTGTTGGCAGGCTTCGTAATAAAATCCATAACGCCAAGTGACATCGCTTTTTTCGCATAGTCAAACGTATCATAGGCGGACATGATAATAAAACAGGTTCTCGGGCAGAATGTTTTGATCTCTTCAATCGCCTCAATTCCGTTGATTCCCGGCATCTGAATGTCTAGCATCGCGATATCCGGTCGAAATTCTTCCGCAACTTCAATGACAGCTCGTCCGGTCTTTGCCGTCCGCACTTCGCACGTATCTCCAAAGTTTTTCGCCACGATCCGCTGCAGGGATTCGAGTACAATTCCCTCGTCATCTGCCAGCAGTAATTTTATCATGGTCTCACCTCCTTCGGAATTTTAAGCATAAACTGCGTTCCCTTTCCTTCACCGTCACTTTTGATCTCCAATACATCTTCCGTCGTATAATACATCTGCAGCCGCTCCAATACATTGTAAATACCGATTCCATTGGATTTGCTGTTTTTCCTGTTTTTTACATTTTCTCCCTGCAGTACACGTTCGATGAGTTCCCGGCTCATGCCGCGCCCATTGTCAGCGACTTCGATATAAACGGTCCCTGTTTCCTGCCAGATGCGCAGTGTAACCCAGCCTTCCCACTCGACGCCTCGGATACCGTACTGCACGGCATTTTCGACAAGTGGCTGCAGGATCATGGATGGCACAAGAACATTTTCCAGTCCCGGCTCGATTTCCTTCTTATAATGAATATCTCCGGCAAAACGCACATTGAGAATGTAAATATAATGGTCGACAAGCTGAATTTCATCCGCAAGTGTCGCATCTTCATTGATGCGTGACAGATTGTAACGAAAAAATTCTGCCATATTTTCGATAAAAAGTGCCGTCTTATCCGCATCTTCGATCATCGCAAGCTGCATTCCCGCATTCAATGTATTAAATAGGAAGTGGGGGTTGATCTGCGATTGCAGGTATTTTAACTGGGCATCCTTTAACAACGTCTGTGTTTTTAATTCATTTTCACGCATCTCATTTTCTTTTTCCATGCTGACACGCTGCGCTTCGACATATTCGCGTATGCTTCCCATCATCTTATCAAAGGCTTTTGACAGACTCTCAACTTCATCTCCGGTGCGAAATACCGGGATGTCCACGGAAAGATCCCCCGCTGTAACTTCCTTCGCGCGCCCGGACAAAATTTTCAACGGTCTCGTGAGACGCCGCGTCAACATGACGACCATGATCGTATCGCACAGTACAACGACGAAGAACATAATCGTTCCTACTACTTCCATATAATATAGGAAGTTTTGCAAAAGCAGGTAATTATGAGAATTTCCCTGAAACTGTATATTGTTCAGGCTGCTGATGTAGCCATTGAGATATTCTTTCATTTTTCCGGCATCTTCATAGCGCTCCCCATAAGTGTTCACATCTCGTCCACGCTTTGCCTTTACTGCCTCCTCGGAAATCTTTAGGTAATTTTTTCCAAGATAATAAATATTATTTTTTAACACACTCGTCTGTCGGTCCATCGTCTCTTCCTGCACCATTGCCAGCTGCTCAGACAGATTCTGCTGGCTGATGTAATACTCCTGCAAGACGCCGGAATCTCTCGTTTTTAGATATTCCAACATCTCGGAATGCACTTTATCCAGTTCTTCTGTCATTTTATTTAATTGCACATTGGTCGCATATACCTGCTCAATCTGAACAAGTACCTGATTGATATTAAGAAACATCATAACATTGATCAACAGTGTCATAACCGATGTAAATATCAATAATACGATCATTTTTGTGCTAATCGACGCTCGCTTCATTTTCCACCTCTTATCACGTTTTGTTGTATCATCTGATATTCGTTTACAATACCGTTTTTCTTATATTCCTGCAATGCCTGGATTGCCGTCTTTCCAATCGCCTCTGAATCAATCGCCACACTCGCTGCAATTACTTTTTTTCCCAGCCCCCGCCGAATCTCATCATTTTCATAAGCTCCAATAATCTTGACCGTGCCTACTTTACTATAATCAACAACCGCCTGATAGGCATATGCGGTTCCTTCCAAAGACAAACTGACAAGTACATCCGGGCACTGTTTCTCATCCAAAATACAGTCTCTGACTGCTTTTTCTGTCGCGAATTCATCTTCTCCCTCAAGAAGCTGTACTCGAATTTTTGCTCCCTGCACTTTCTGCCGGATGGTCTGCAAAACCAGATTATTGTCTCCAAGGTCTCCATTTTTTTCCATCAGCAGAAGGACATCTTTTTTCTTTTTGGAAATATTTTCCTGTATCAACTCTGCATAACTGTCTCCGAGACTGCTGTCATTGACTCCGACAAACGCGCACCGCCTGCCGCTGTAGTTGTCATGCAGCATCGTCACAACCGGGATTCCGGCTTCCATCGCCGCATTCATCTCCGGGCCGACCGATTTGGAAGAGGATTGCAATAAAATGCCATCGACTTTTTCTGCAATCGCAATATCCATATATTCTTTCGTCTCATATGTCTGCGACACATTTTCAAAAATCTGCTCGACATAAATATTTTGCTTTTTGCCTTCTTCTTTTGCCGCCTCGTAAACCTGCTGCCAATATTCGTCTTCCGGATTATCTACAATAAAGGCATAATGTGCCTCATAGGACTGCTCTTTCGTTTCCTCAAGATCTGTCTTTGCCATCTGTCTGCGCAAAATGGCAAAGCCACCGAGTGTCACAGCAAATGCAATGACGATACAGATCAGCATCCCCATAAGAACAGAATTTTGCCTGTTTTTCTTATTCATTTTCTCTGACATACCACCTTATCTCAACGGAGTTCCTCACCGCGCCGTTTTTTGTTCATCACTTTATAACGGTACATTTTTTCGTCACTTTCTTTGATATACTGCTGCATGCTTTCCGTTTCCTCGGGCACACGGCTCGTAATTCCGTAACTGGCATGGATCGCATACGGTTTTTCGCTGGTTTTGTTGAATTTTTCCAACTCTTTCTCCATTTTCAGCATCCATGCGCGGCCTTCCATCTCGGTTACATTTTTTGCCAATACGACAAACTCATCACCACCTGTACGCGCACACAAATATTCTCCCCGACACGCCCCCGAAATCGTCTCGCATACTTTCTTCAATGCAAAGTCTCCCTCGATATGCCCGAAATTATCATTGATCTGCTTCATTCCATCGAGATCGATAACGCACAAAAACAAGGGGCTCTTCTCCTGCTTTGCCTGCTCCAACAGCCGCACACCCTGCTTTTCCAGTCCGCGGCGGTTGTACCAGTCGGTCAATTCGTCGCGGTCGTACATATAGGCAAGTTCATCGATCAACGTTTTCATCTTATCTTCAATGAGCAGATCATGAATTTTGTTGCCAATATTGATATTCCAGCGGAAGAATAATTTTGCCGTATTTTCCCAAGTCCAAAATTGAAAGGCTTCATAACCGTAACAGCTGTCCTGAAAATGAATCGGCGCAAAATACCACACCTGCGGTTTATCGCTGATCAGTTCTTCCGGCAGAAGTTCCCGCCGTTCAAATGGAATGCGGATTCCGGTCTTCTGCTCATTGTCTTTGATATAAACGCACAATTCCATCTGATCGGTATACGTTTTATACCCCTGCGCATCGTGAAGCATTTCACAGAGGCAGAGTGCATAGTCGCGGATGCCGTACATGTTTTTATGAAATTCTGCAATATAATCTGCGATATCTTCAATGGATTCTGCCTGACTCAAGTAAATGGACATATAGTCAAACTGCGTTGCCCGGTTTTGCTCCGCCTGCAGTTGATCGTATTCGCGCTGCTTTTCCAAAATGATCTTTTCGCCCGCTTTTGCCATGCATCCGCAGGATTCTCGCGCCAAAATCTCCGCCTCAAAACAAACTTTATCGATTTTTTTCCAATCCTCGGTTTCCTGATTTTCTGCGATCAACTCCACCGCCTGCTTTCCCATTTTCTGGAAAGGCACACGCATTGTCGTGATCGCCGGCGTAAAGGAAAGTGTCTCCAGCAGTCCATCGTACCCACTGACACAGATATCTTCCGGCACACGGATTCCCCGCTTGATCAACTCGCTTACCACCGCCAATGCCATATGGTCATTCGCACACATAATCACTTCCGGCATCTCGTCTTCCGCCAGAAACCAGTCACACGCCTGAGCTCCCATATTGTACCAATAGTCTCCGTAAAACATCTGATGTTCTGTTACCGGAAGTCCGTATTCTTTCATCGTATCTAAAAAGCACTGCATCCGCTCTCTCGCATCCCAATACGTTTTCGGTCCACTCATAAAACAAAGCCGCTTTTTTCCATGTAATTCAATAAAATGCCGGATAAGTCCTGCCATCCCGGTCGTATTTTCCACAAGAAAGTTGACTGCTCCCTCCACTTTTTCGCGAATGCTGACCACCGGACAATGACAATATTTCTTCACATTGTCGAGGATCTTCTGCCGGCTGCTTTTTTCACTCATTGTATCCAATGCCAGTATCACTCCGGCAAATTCCTCATAACATGGCAGGTCCCATATCATTTGATCACCGATAAAATGTTGATTATTTTGTCCGTACTTTCCATAATTTGTAAAAATTGCCACATTATATCCCTGTAGTTCTGCTTCTTCGATGATTCCTTGGCACAAACGCATCTGAAATTCTTCTTTGACTTTTTCTGCAAATACCCCTATGGTTTTTCGTTTGTTTTGAAGCATAACCAAACCACCTCCTTATGTATGATGTTATCACAGAATAGACCATCTTACAACACTAACATTATGAAAAAAATGTGTCTTTGCAAGCCTTGTAAGACATTTCTAAATATGGTAAACTGGAAGCAGCAAATAGCACAAAGGGGGTTTTATATGAAACGGATTTGTATTGTATTTGTTGTTTTATTGCTTTTTCCATATTTTAACATGTTTGTATGGACGCCGTCCGAGCCGGACGCGATGTCCTCACAAGCATCGGCACTTTCGACAGAATCTTCGTCTGCCTCCGCTTCCCCGTATTACCTTGCGGCGATCGGCGCTGATGATACCGCTGCTGTCCTGGACGGTTACCCGGTCAAAGAGACCGTGATCGCGGTCATTGACACCGGTGCGGAATTGTCTCACGAAGATCTCGTCGATTCCCTATGGATCAATGAAGCGGAACGAAATGGCACGGACAATGTGGATGACGACGGCAATGGCTACATCGACGATATTTACGGCGTGGATTTTATCAACAATGTTCCCACTCCGGCCCCGGATAATCCATCCGCCCCGCTTCGTTATGAAGCCCCGGAAGATGATTCCAACACCAGCCACGGCACGCACGTCAGCGGGATTATTGGTATGAATCCGGACAATGCAGTCGGCTACGCCGGTGTCGGTTACCGCACAAAGATCATGATCTTAAAAGCAGGAAATTATAAAAACAGTTTTTCGTTTGCCAATGCCGCAAAAGCGCTTCAGTACGCGGTCGCCAATGGTGCAGACGTGATCAATATGTCGTTTGGCAGTTATAACGAAAACAGCACTTTCGCTGAAGAATTGGAAAAAGCTTCCTCTTCCTGTCTTCTTGTCGCAGCAGCCGGCAATAACGGAAGAGCCTCTTCGGACTCCACCATGTACCCTGCCGCCTATCCCTACGTGATTGGCGTAATGGCGGGCAATACAACGGATGGCTGCTGGACTTCTTCAAATTTTGTGGATACTTCCCCGGCTCCTTACGACATCCTTTGTCCGGGCGAGGCCATTCTCTCTACCACCCGCTACAATTCATATGCGGAAAAAAGCGGAACTTCGATGGCTTCCCCCATGACCGCCGGCAGTGCAGCGGTAATTATGGGATTTCTTGAAGCAAATAAAACTTACGAAAGCCGGGAAGCTCTTCTTGCTGATACAAAAAAATATCTACTTATGAGTGATTCCGTTTATACTTACATCGCAGATTCCGGCCTCATTTATATTACACCACGCCTGAATCTGAAAAATTCGCTGCAGCATATCATTGAGGATTTGAAAAAAGAGACGGGGGCGTCGGCATCTCCATCGGCCACGATAGAGCCTTCGGGAAATCCGGTTCCAACAAAAACGCCTTTGCCGACAAGTTCGGCGACTCCGGCAGCTACGAGAACACCTTCCGGGACTTCAGTGCCAACCACAACTCCGGTTGTAAACCCTTCTCCGACGGATTCGGCAATACCAGTGTCTCCTGCCCCTGCGGGAACACCTTCCAAGACTTCAGTGCCAACGATAAGTCATTCGCCGGCGAGCTCGGCGATTCCGGAAAGCTTTGAATCCCCTTCGGAAAGTCCAGTGGTTTCAGTAAGCCCAGCTCCCGCAAAAAAATTTGATACCAAATCTCTCAAAATAAAAAAAGTAACGCAAAAGAAAAAAGGCAAGCACAAACTTACCATAAAATGGGAAAAGTGTAAGGCAGCCACAAGATACCAGATTCGTGTAAAAAACAAAAAGAACGGTGAAACAAGGTGGCTTTACACGAAGAAAACGAAAATCACCGTAACCTACAGCAAGAAAATGCAGCTAAGTATCCGCGCCCAAAAGATAAGTGGGAAAAAGATATGGAGTGGGAGCTATAAGAAACTTCCTCGGGTAAAATCGTGAGGCGGGGAAAAGCAGCGGATTTCGGCAACTTTCTCTGTTTTCGTTGCCTTTTTCGCTTCTTGCCAGCCTTAAAAGCATCGGATTTCGCTGGGTTTCCCGATTTTCGCTGTCTTTTCGCCAACTTCTGACCGAGAAAGGCAACCTATTCTGGTGGCTTTCTCTATTTACGATGCCTTTTTCGCTTCTTGCCAGCCTTAAAAGCATCGGATTTCGCTGGGTTTCCCGATTTACGATGCCTTTTCGCCAGCCCCACACCAGCAAGCCCCACACCATACTCCCCATCCCTTCGAAAAATCTCCACCTTCCCTAACTACTCGCCACACCAAACACAAACGGGGCTGCCGCACGAATCACTTCGTGCGGCAGCCCCATCTGCGTTCTGTTATTATACACAAATTGTTTTCTATTTGGCTTTTACACTTGCCTTCTTGGAAATACCACTTAAAATCTTGCCATCACCCTTATTCTTAAAGGCACGTACTTTGTAGTAGAATTTCCTTCCTTTTACAGAATAGTTATCCTTGAAAGAATTCTTTTTGACTACCGCAAATTCATCGTAAACTCCGTATTTACTTTCAGCACGGTATACGATATAGCCGCTGGCTTTCTTGTATTTCTTCCAAGAAACATCTATCTTGCCTTTCTTGGCTTTTGCCTTTACCTTGGTAACTTTGTCTTTGAGGGTTTTAATCTTTCCTGTGGCTGCGGTGCTTCCTGCTGCCGCCTGAGCCGCCGATGCTGCTGCTTCATCCACATTTGCAGAGATCGCATATGCACTCATTTCGCTGTTGTTTGCCTTCTTCTTGGCTACCGCAACAACTTTGTAGTAGTACTTGCGTGCATTTTTCTTCATGCTTGTGTAACAACTCTCTTTGACATTTGCTACCAGTTTATATTTGCCATTTGCCTTCTTCGCACGGTAAACATTGTAGGATTGTGCTCCACGTACACCTTTCCAGGTAATGCGGATGCCTTTCTTTCCAATTTTCTTACGACGGACAAATGTCGTTCTTGGCAGTTGGTCTTTATTCACAGCCGGTGCTTCTGTTGCCCCCGGAGCCGGTGCTGCATTGCCTGATGAACCAGGAACCGGTGCCAGTGTCGGTGCCGGCGTCGGTTTCACGATACATTGGATCGTAATGGACTTTGTCGTAACACTTCCGGCATTGTTCTCGACTTCGAATACATACGTTCCATTTTCAGTCACTTCGTACGTTTTTCCGGTATACGGTTTCCCATTTACACGGATTTCCTTTATTCCGGAAACGCCGCCATCGGCTTCGATACCAAGTGTCGCTTTTTCGACGGAACTTGTCGGAGCACCTGTAATTGAAAGGACCGGCTCTGCTACATCTTTCTTCACAGATACCTTAGCAGAAACTTCTTTGCCCAAAATATCTTTTGCAGAAACAATCACATCGTATTCCCCATCCGGCAGATCCGAGATGCCAAATACCGTTTCCTCTGTGGTATTCTCTTCGCCATTGACAACGTAGCGGATTTCCTTCAATGCCGCCGTACCTTCTTGTACCGTAGCTACTATCGCAGCATCCTTCTTATTGGTAAATGTTCCTTCGGTAAAGTTTGGTGCGAGTCGAACGGTCGCTGCTGATTTTTCAACCATTGCGCGCTCTGAGGATACAATCACTTCATTATCATCCTGATCCACTATCTTCGCATAAACTACAAAATCCATCTCTTCTTCGAATGAAACCGGTTTGCCATCGTAGGCAATCCACTTTCCATTTTCATCCAGTTTCTCACCTCGTTTTACAATCTGGTAAGAAATGGATTTTACACTCGAATGTTTATCTTCTCCCGTAATCTCCATTTGGAAACCTTTGGAGGAAACCAGGATATCGCCTTCGTCCGATTTTGTCACATTCTGCACCCCATTCAGATCGGTCAGTGTGATCGATCCTTCCGGATTGACAATGTCTTTGAACAAGGCACGAAGTGTTTCGTCTTTTCCTACCGTATAAACAAATTCTTTCTCTTTTGAAAGAAGTTTATCACCGGAATCGTACCAACCGGCAAATTCATAACCTTCTTTTTCGGCGGCTGTCAATTCCAATTCAAATCCGGTATTCACATCGTAATGATATGGCTGTTCTGCCGAATCCGTCTCGCTCTGAGCAGTCAATATATCTTCTCCACAATGCACCGCTCCGCCTTCGGTTACCCGCAGACCGACCTCGTATTTATTGCGCACTGTATACGTAATGATCTTCGACCGTTCACAGGAATCCGTCTTCGCTTTTACTTTGACATGAACCTCTTTTGGTGTCGTACCTTCGTCAATACGATTAAATGCGATCGTATTTCCTTGAATCGTGGCTGCCGCATTTTCCAAAACCGGACTTTCCACTGATGCAGTTTCTACCGGTGTTGTGTTCTCTTCTTCATCTGTAAGCTCATAAGAAAGCTTCACATTTTCCTGAACGTGGTCTTTGTGTACTTCACAAAGTGTCACATCTGTCTGTACATCAAACTGACGGGAAGGTTTTTCGCCTGTCTTTGGCACGTCGATATAATCATCAAAGGTTCGGATGGAAATGTCACACGTACATTTTTTACGTTTCAAGGTAATCGTATACGTATTTTCCATATCGCCTTTGGTAACCTTAATCGTCAACACATCGCCATCCCAGTTCTTATTGATCGTCGCTCCACTTCCGCAGGTAGCATTTACTTCCGGAAGCTGATGTTCCGGATAACCATACGGAACATCCACGGTATAATTTCTCTGATATGGTTTAAATTCTCCATTGAGTTTTACGCCGAATGCGATATCTTCCGCACTACCTACAGCAAGGCTGTTCAGGCAGGTTTCATCCGTATAAATATACGTGGTCAATTTACCGGATACATCCTGTGCGGCAATCGTAAACTCTTTGGTAGAAGTGGATTCATCCAGAATTACTGTTCCGGAATCCATCGTCTGTGTCGTGTAAGACTTACGCATCAATGGTTCTTTTCCTTCTACCTCAATCGAACCGGATTCATTCATTGCCGTTACTTTTCCTTCATACACAGCAACTTCTTTCAATGGGATCTCATTGTCTTCATCACCAACACAGTAAAACAATTGATTTTCCACACTGTCCGCTGTATAGAGATATACCTGCGGTCCCTTTGTCAAATATTCCACGTAGAGAATGGCGGTCGTCGCATTGTCAGCGGAATCGGTTACTTTTACCTGATAATAACCATTTTCCAAAAGATTGACATCATATCTGTCAGAAAGCGTTGTCGGCGTTCCTGTTACTTTAATGCCGCTTCCCAGATCCGTCGTCTTCTGAGTTATCATATCCACTTTCTGAATCTCTACGGATTTAATCTTACGGTCTGCCTTAATATCGTAAGCAATATAGGCATTTGCCGTTGTATAATCCGTGATTTCGCTTCCATTCTCGTCAACCAGCTTCAATGTTACATCCGGCCAGTCATCCGTGGTTTCGTCAATCTTTTCTGCATCTTCTTCGAAACAATCAATGGTAATGTGTTTCTGTGTGATATTTCCGGAACTGTCTTCCACGATTACGTGGTAGGTACCATTTTTCTTAACCTTTAACGTTCCTTCTGCAAACTGATTATTTACCAGTTTATCTGCTCCGTTTCCACCGATGCTGACAGAATTGAGCATCACGTCGTCGTAAGCGTAAACCGGAATTTCCAGAACTGTTCCCGGCTGAAGTTTCGTTGTACCTGTCGGAAGTGTCTTTCCAACCACAATCACCGGTTTCACCTTATCTTCCGGTACATCACGTCCGGTATCCCCCTCGCTTCGCTCGGAATAATATTCCACCATTCGGTCAAAGGAAGCACTGCCATTAATTACTTTTACCGTAACGGTATGTTTTTTCAGCGAAGTATTGTTGAAATCTACGGTGTGTCGTTTGTAGTATTCTCCTGCTACTTCTTCTCCGTCGCGGTCTCTGTATTGTTTCGTTACAAAACCAAAACTATTGTTACTGGATACTTCGATATCGCCTGTGTAATAGAAGTCAATACTTCTCGCATATGTCGTAAATGTAAAGCTATTGCCTTCTCCGCCGGTACAAATATCGCTATTGTATGGAAGTACGGTTCCTTGCGTAACAGCTCCGACATCCGTATCTTCCCATTCCTTTCCGTGCAAGGCATTGGTAAATTCAAATACCGGATTATCTGTACGAATATTGCATCCCGAAACGGTTGCCACAAATGTAATATCCTTAAAAGAACCTGTGGTCGTATCTGCAATTCGCAAAACACCGGAGCCCTCTTTCTGCGCGGTTACGGTAATGTATCCTGTCTTCACATTATAAGCTGCACTCTGCAAAAGTTTATTATCTGTTGCCACTTCTGCCTTGCCGTCTTTATTGATCTTCATTTCCGTAAGCGTAATATTGCTTCGTTTCGAAGAATCCATCGCTGCCTGTGTCGCTAGGGTAAAGTTGACCGGATTTCCTACTGTCAGAGAAACTTTATCCAGACAGTCAAATCGTGTCGTCGGTACCACTTTACCATACGCCGTATTGTTGCTTGACTCATACTCGCCGGCATCACTCTTTAAAGTAAACTGAAGATTTGCGGCACCTACCGAGTCTTCCGGATCAAATGCACTCAATGGAATCACTATCTTTCCTTTGATCTTCTGTGTCTTACCTGCTGCAATCTTCTGATCCGTACTGATGATTCCCGACGTATCGCTGTACGCAAGATAATCAAATACACCACCGTCATTTCCATTTCCAATAAGAGGCGTTTCGTTGGCATCGTCACCTAAGATCAGATTTCCACCAATTTCCAATGGAATATATTTATCTTCACTTCCATCTGTTTTTCCGGCACTGCGTTTTACCTGGAATTTTACATTGGAAGCGTCTTTTACACCAAGGTTGCTTACTGTCATATCCACATCGGCAAGAACGCAGGAAATATTATTTACACTTCGTTTTTCCAATGTGTCGCTGGCAGTAATTTCCAGACTATCAATCGAAAGTTCTGCTTTTTCTCCGACAGCAATCATTCCACATCCGTCGTCAGCATCCGCTGTACTCAATGCTTTTGCACCCGAATATGACGGATCCTCCTGCACCTCAAAGTAAATCTTTTCTCCGGCGATATCCGATGGAAGTGCTTTACACACGATGTCTTCCGTCGTCACCTGCTGTCCGGCAAGAATATTGCTCTCTACTTTCCACTGTGCAAGTTCTGCTGCCGCACTGCCATTTTTGCCTGCTGCCTTCAATGTGATATAGATTGGATTTGCCTTGCTTCCTCGAATCGCCACATCTCCGGTATTACGGAAGGAAACGCTTCCGCTCAGTTCCGCGCCGGATACAAAATTGTTCTGATCAAATGTGATCGATGCTTCTCCAATCTTCTGATCTCCGATTCCATACGTGATCGCATAAATACCGGAAGTTGCTGTGTTATTGGCATCAGGAACATATTCCGTATACTTTTCCCCATCAAAATCCATCGTGGATTTCTTTAATTTTGTCATCGTACCTTTGGTAAGAATTGTCAATGTTCCGCTCTCGTTTTCCGTCGTCGGTTTACCAAGTGCGATCTGTGGAGCATTAAAGATAAACTGGTCTTCTCCGCCGCCTTTCTTACTGTCAAAGAAGGCTGCTCTCGTATCTTCGGAAGTCCACTGATTTGATACGGAATCCTCATATACCTGCATATGATTCATCGCAAGCATAAATGCCTCTCCGAATTTTTTGACCGTCGGATCGTACTTTGTCACATAAAGGGCATTATTTACCGTATTGGTTACGGTCTGTGTGTAAACCGCAGAGATATTTCCATCTCCATCTACACCGATGGTCGCCTCTGCCTGTGCGTTTCCATGTTCCTTATCTACCGTAAACAATGGATCCACCGTGATCGCTGCATTAGTACTGTTCAATGCATTTTCAAGGCTCTTTTCTTTGATCACATAGGTAATTCCATTCATATTGTACATCAAGAACGTTTCTGCCTTCCCAGCATCTGACAATTTCCCATGAAGGAATTTCAAGTTGGTAAAGCTTGGAGATTCTACTTTCTCCTCGCAGCTTCCGCCGACATATACACCGTCGTTGTCATCGCTGTCATCGTAATCAACAAGCGTTTTCAAAAGAACCGGCGTCTCAAATTTCATGGAATTCTGCTCTATACTTCCGCTTTCTGTCATCACATTCTGCTTTTGGATCGTCGCTTTCTGAACATACAATTTTTTGATCTTTGCATATTCATCTGAGGCACCGTATTTATCCTTCTGCTCCGTGGTGTAAGAAATGAAGTAATCATTGTCTGTTCCTTCCGTAATCTGTACATTTTCCAGGCGCGTTCCCTGTTTTTTCCATTCATCTGTCGGCTCCAGATCGTATGTCTTATACGTTCCATCGCCCTGCCTTACACTGTAATGAAGTTTGGAATATTTTCCATACAGGTAATCCGTCGTCAATGCATATTGATAGTTTGCTTTCGCATAAGGATCTCCGGTTCCGGATTCGTTATTGGAATCGTTTCCTTGTGCCGCTTTGTCATATTTTTCTTTGTATTCTTTTTCGCGGGCTGTAAGTTCTGCCTCGGTATAAGGTTCGGTATCGGCATACACGTGAACATTCGATGTCGATTCGGAAGGAAGGAATCGATATCCATTGCCTTTACTTAGAACTACGGCATTCGTAAATTCACTCGGTGACTTTGTATCAAATTCTGCCGTTTTTACTTCTACCAGCTGGCTGGCCGCTTTCAGCATTTTATCCGATGACCAGCTTTCCGGAATCGTCTTTGCTGCTTCTTCACTATAAGACGTCCAGGTCACTTTGATCATACCATTTTCTACAATGGCATCATAATCCAGGTCGCCGGTGCTTTCTTCGTTTCCTGCTTTACGGTCTACCACGATATATTTGGTCGCTGAGGTTTCATCGATCGGATTGACAAGTCCCATCGAATCTTTTCCCTCTTCTCCACCAACTCCGGTACTTGTTGTAGAAAGTTTGGACATAACAAGCTGGGTATTATTCAGGCTGTGACCCGGGTTTTTACGGCCTACCGTGTATAATACATAGTTTTCATCTCCCGCAGTCAACAGTTTATAATCCGAAGCACTGTCAAAACCGCTTCCCAGTTCTACTGCAGAAGCATTGCTGCCATAGCCGCTTACCTGAAATTCATCAATGCCTTCTACATCATATGCCTGTGCTGACATATCGTCCTGTGCGGCATTATCATCTGAAGAATTAATATTTTGCAGCCGGAATACATTTTTCGGCTTGGAAACCGTTACTGCAGCTCCTGCCACATCGTTATCAACCTCTTCTTCGGTTCCTCCCATATCCCGCCCGGCAACCTGCCAGGAGAAGAACCACGGCTCATCACCGTCCTCCTTTCGGGACGCATCATATCCTGCCTTACATCCGACAACGTCCATTTCATAAGAGAAGAACAGGAATACCACTCGGAAGCCAACCGCCGCCGATGTAATAAATTCGTCTATCTGCGTTTTCTTGTTTACTGTAAACGCAAACGAGACGGATACTTTTACATAAATTTCCAGTTTCGCCAGATCAACTCCGACTCCGGCGCCGGCCTCTACATATAGGCTCGGATTTAAACTTAATCCTGCAAACGAAACATTATTTTTAATACTTGTCGTTCCATCCGCATTTTTAACTTCTTCCTTTTCCAGTTCAATACCGGTCTGCGCCTCAAGTTCCATGCCGATCTGAACGTATACGTAAAAGATCGGACAACACTGGAAGCGATATTGCAAACGGATACTTCCCTCAATCGCCAATGCGATCATTGCGGAAGAAAACTCATATTTACCAGTCAGTTTACTGTATTTCCATACAAAAGACATATTGACAGAAATATCAATTTCCGCTTTTTTCGCCGGGGAAGCCTTCGCCGCCTGGCCGTTATTTCCAGTGCCATCGGATTTACCGGCATTTTTCTTCAATTGTTTAAAGATATTATTGGATGGATCCGACATGGCTTCTTTCATTTCCTTCAAGCTTTCTGCACCCATAACATCTTTTTCGGAAGCCTTGCCTCCCTCTTTACTCTTACCAAAGATAGGCGTTCCGACGGAAAATCCAATTTCATCGTCCCCCATCATAAATGTTCCATAACCAAGTCCGATTTCTATTTCCGGCAGATTCACACCCGGTGAAGTGTTTGCTACACTCGGCTGATTTGCCGTCTTTCCATCCTTATCTTCCGGAGCTTCAGCGGCTCCGGCCTCTTCGGATTCAAAAGCCTGTGCTGCCGGCTCCGGAACCGTATAGAAACCACCTCGCTTGGTCGATGTAATCTTCTCTTCATTTCCACTCGTCACACGAGAAGTAATATAATACGTCTCGTTTCCATGCAGGCATCCGAGATATCTATTAATCTGCACATCCGAAGAAGCTGCTGTAAATCCATTTGGCATCTTGGTCTCATACACCTTGATCTTCGATGGATTTTTATAGGCATTTCGCAGATTTCCTTTCCAGTCCGGCGTCCACTCATATTTCTTTGACTTGCTGTTCATCTTCGCCGGGCTGGCATCGTATCCGGACAGGAAAGATACCGTTCCGCTCGAAACAGCGCCATACATTCTCACGCTTCCGTCCTTCGCCGCGATATCACGATAGGACTTCTGCTCTTCGGTCATATTCTTTTTCTGTTCTTCCGAGGTCTGCGTCGTTACAAATCCCGGAACCACCTGAAATGTCTCTTTTCCTGTCGCTCCCGGCGGAATATTCAAAGAGGCCGGCTGAACCGAATAATCTACCTTGATCACAACACCTTTTCCAAAATCTGTAATCTGATAAGGTTCGCCTGCTTTCAGGATTTTGATCGGAATATATCCGTCTCCTGCTTCTGTATATTTACCATCCCCATCTTTATCTTTGTAGATGGCTACCATTTTCTCGCTGATAATTTCCGGATCTCTTACTACACTGACAGCATCCGGTGTATATACAGAAAATGTAATGCTGTTTGATACAATATCCGAATCTGTAATTGTAATATCCGAATCTCCATCGTACACCTTATCCCCATAAAGAATCTTGGTACCATCTTTCAGACCAAAATTGATCTTGTTGAAGTTGATCACTTTATCAGAGGATGTATAACTATATTCTCCGGCGTTGGATTTCAAATCGATTGCTTTTCCATCCACCTTGATGTTTTTTCCAATCGCAGCAAATTTATCTGCTTTTTCCTGATCGGTATCTTTTTCCGTCATAGACGTCTTACAGTTGATCTCCAATGTCTGATAACGATTATATTCACAGTTCAAAGTATAATCTGCTGTCGTAGACATTCTTCTACCATTGTCATAATATTTTACTGTCGTAGAATTATTAAATCCCGTTTTCGAAGAAATGCTTCTGCTTCCTTCTTTCAATTCCACTTTATCAAGTCGGTAAACTCCGAGATTATCGGATCCTTTTACCTTCAATTCTGTTCCGAGATAGAATTTTCCATCGCCATCGGAATCAAAACCACCTTTTTCTATTGAAATAACCGGTTTCAGTCCTTTTTTTACTGCTGTCACATTTCCGCTGGAAGAACGATCCATACGGGTTTTGTCTTTGCTGTCACCCAGATTGATGTTCAATGTCGTCTGTTTACTCAGCCAGCGGCGGTACAAATTAATGTTTACCGAGTTTACTTTTGAATCACGATTCCGCACTGTACCTTTACGTTTTGTAATAGCTGTTTTAAATGCAAGATAATCATTATTTCCGTCAGCGACATCATCAAGATTTACCTGGAAATTTTTAGTTTCTGACCCATTTCCAAATCTTGTATATATTGTCGTCGCAGCTTTCTTTGACTCTTCACTGAGGCGGTTTCTCATGTTACCGTCTCCACTGTCAGAAGTATATTCTGTCAATGATGTCGCAAAACTGCTGTTACCAATACCTACAAGCAGTCCACTATAATACTCTCTTGCCCAGTACAAACTATAGCTGGTCTTCGCCCAGAAAGATCCTGACATACTGCTGTACATATTTACCAGATCATCAATCTGATAATAGGTATTTGCGCGACGCTTTGCCACTAAAATATCACCGCCGCTTTTCGAGTTTCCACCCTCATCACTTGTAATCTGTGCCGTATAATTGTCTGTCAGGTTACAGGTTCTGCCCCAGTTGCTCTTCAATTCACTGGTGCTGATCTTATAAGAATAATTGCCTGCTTCCTGTGCATTCATGTCACCGGACTTATCAGTAACTTTTTCATAATCTACAACGTTATTCTTGCTTTTAACGGCTTTACTCTTTACTTCTTTGTTGCCGTTTTCTGTGATCGCCGTGTCACTTTCCTTGACACGCGCCGATGCATCTTTCGCCTCTTTGCTCTTCGATGCGGTCGCAACATTGTCCTTATCTGCCGTATCTGTATTAAACAGATTGACACGGATCTCCTGCGCGTTTTGTTTGATATTTCCACCCTTTGCATTTTTCAGTTGAATCGTAAAGTAACGGTCTTCTTCTGTTTTCTTGTTATCGTTCAGAAGTTCAATCTCAATCTCGGTACTTTCGATACCACCACTGAAACTTGCTGTGGACTCTGCCTTAGCATAATCCTTCCCCGCTTTTGCACTTCCATCTACAGTCTTGTAATCCACAGAGGAAACATACTGCGTCGCTCCTGTTCTGCTCAACTTGATCTTCGCTTTGCCTGTACTTTTGTCTACCCTTATCCGACTAAGTGCAAATCCCATAGTACTTTCGAGTTTTTCCTCGTCATCCTTGATGCACATTGATAAGCGGTTGGCAGATTCTGTAAACGTTGCTCCTTCCACATCATAAATGGTAAAGGATGCCAGTTCTTCCGCTTCATGCTCATCATCGTCCGTTGCTTTGACAACAATATCCTTTACCCATTCGCCGTCTTCAAAATCCACCTGCAGGAAACTTGTCTTAAATGGCATTTCCTGATCAAGCGCTGCATCCGTGTAACTTCCCTTTTCGTATGGCTTTTCATCTGTTATATGACGGCTGTTTAAGTTAATCCACAATTTTTGTGAACTCTCTTCTCCGGTCGTCTTTGACAAACTAAGTTTGTAATCGGCTTCTACTACACAAACATATTCATTTTGTTTGAAATCCTGGTCGCTTACAACAAGTGTTTCCGTTTCTCCTCCGGAAACTGCTTCCCATTTTCCATCTTTTTTTACATGCCAAAAATAGCGGACATACTCACCTTTTACGTCTTTCAACGAGAGTGTTACTTTTCCATCCGCTTTCTTTGCAACAACTTCATAAGAACTGCTTACCTGTTGTTTTCCCATCGTCCCATCGGTTCCGATCGGATTTTCCACCTTAACGGTATAGTCCTTATTGGATGCCGCATTGGCATACACCAATTCTTTTTCGTCTTCATCAAGTGCCGCTACAGCCGGAGTGATCGCCACTTTTGCTGTCGCTTTTCCTTTCGTTCCACCCAGACGATAAATCGTTATTTTCTGCTCTTTTGCATTTTTTCCTTCTTCAATCGTTATGGAATCATTTTTAAAAGCAAATGTTCCATTCGGAAATTTTTCCTCCCAGGACTCCTCTTCTTCGATGGTCTTTCCATCATTTCCTGTTACGGACAAATTGCCTTTTTTCTCTGCTTCATACGCATATGATGACGTCCCCACACTAGTCACTAGCATGACTGCTGCGAGGAATACCGCCAGCAAACGTTTTCTCAAATGCTTCATACACATTTCCTCCTTATACCTCGATTTTTTCTATTACCCTATTCTATTTTATACCATATAAATCCTCTGTTGTCTTGTTTATTTCATAAAATCCCCTCATGTAACACAAATGGGAATTTTTTGTAAACAAATTGACAACTCTATAAATTTTTCGTATACTAAATAAAAAGGTAACTATTCAGGATCAATGAACGAAAGTTCATGCATCGTCGTGCTTGCACGTAAGAGGCATGAGGCTGCGTTCATTATGAGCCTAATAGGGCTCCCCCATCCATATGAGCATTTTTAGCCTTGTCAAAGGCGGGAAAGAACACGAAGTGTTCGAAATGCGAATATGCAGATGGGGGAAGTCCTGAATAGTTACCAACATGCAGCTATTCAGGATCAATGAACGAAGGTTCATGCATCGTCGTGCTTGCACGTAAGAGGCATGAGGCTGCGTTCATTATGAGCCTAATAGGGCTCCCCCATCCATATGAGCATTTTTAGCCTTGTCAAAGGCGGGAAAGAACACGAAGTGTTCGAAATGCGAATATGCAGATGGGGGAAGTCCTGAATAGTTACCAACATGCAGCTATTCAGGATCAATGAACGAAGGTTCATGCATCGTCGTGCTTGCACGTAAGAAGCATGAGGCTGCGTTCATTAATTTTAAGACAGAAAGGAGCCGGTCAATGTACAGATTTGCCATATGCGATGATGACTCTCAATTTGCATCCTTATTAAAGGAAGCTTTAATTACAAACTTAAACCGTCGCAATATTTCTTTTGAAATTTTATCCTTTGACTCTCCTTCCAGTTTAATCTCGCGTTTTGAGCAGGGAGAATCGTTTGATCTCCTGTTTCTGGATATTGTCTTTCAAGACACAACGGGAATTCAGACGGCACGCCGCCTGCGTTCCTTTCGCATTGATACAGACATCATTTTTTTAAGTTCCAGCAGTGATTATGCATTGGAAAGTTTTGACGTTTCTCCTCTGCATTATCTTATCAAATCACCAAAACTGGAAAAACTGGAAGAAGCGCTTGACCGCTTTTTTGACAAACATGCAGAGCAAAATTTTTACGTCAAATCGAGAGAAGGCATCTTGGCACTTCCTGTTTCCGATATTTTATTCTTTGAAATCTATGGACACGATCTTTCCGTTCATTTAACTTCCGGCGAAAATCACACCTTTTCCGGAACGCTGAAAAAGATTGAAGAGGATCTCCCAAGTTCCACATTCATCCGGGCACATAAAAGTTATCTGGTCAATATGGCACACATCGTAAAAATAGCCCGTTATCAGATCACCTTGTCCACCGGCCAATCCGTTCCGATCAGCAAAAAAAATTACTTGAGCATCATGTCCGCATTTGTAGACTACTCGACCCGCTCCCTTGAAATATAAAGAGAGCCACCTCTTACCCTTCCGGCAGCTCTCTTTTCCGTTCACATTTACTTTATCTTTGTTTTCTTAATCCTGCTCCATTTTCCATAATAATACGTCGCATTATTATAATTATAATAAACGGCCCGCACTTTAATATAGTAGGTTTTCTTTTTCCTTAAGTTCCAGAAATAGTCTGTCGTAGAATAACGGTCATCCAGTTTCTTTCCCTTTGTAAAAGCACGGTTTCTCGCCAATTTCACTTGATAATGATCCGCTTTTTTGACTTTCTTCCAGGAAATTTTCCACTCGTTGGTATCGCTTTTCTTCACTTTTACTCCGGTTACCCGCTTCGGTATCACTTTCTTATATGTGGAACCGGTTTTATAACTGCTTCCCGAAGATGCGTTTCCGGCATTTGAACGATTTGAAGTCTTGTTTGCCTGCGTACCGGAAGTTGTCTGTGGCCGTTTTGTCTGCTGTGGTTTTGCTGTCGCCTGAGAAACACTCGTGTTCTGTGGCGTTTTCGTCGCTTGTGGGGCCTTTGTTTGCTGTGGTCCCGCACTTTCCTGAGGCGCCTTTGTCTCCTGTGGTTTGACCGTCGGCGTCGGAGCCGGTTCTTTGTCAAATTCGCCAATAAATCCTACCCTATTTTTCCAACCGGGAAGATCGTTCCACGTTCCATCCCGATACATTTGTACATAATTTTCTGTGCCGCATATCGTGTCATTGTTCGGCTCGTTAGCTGCCCAGTTCCGGTAAGTCAGAGGACTTCCATCCTGCCAGACAAATGTTCCTTCTTCTTTTTCATCTGTCGCACCGATGAAAAATGTCCATTCGTCGATTTCGGCTACTTTTTTGGCAATGGCATCATTTTTCTCCTGCGAATCAATTTTTACAAGCGATCCGCCATTTTCTTCACAGAATCTCTGCGCCACTTTATAAGGAAGAGATGCCTTGTAAAATTTGACTATTTTTCCATCGCATTCGAATTCCGCGTCCGCTTTCATATCCAATGGAGTCTCTACGATAAATCCGCCATCATTAAAATAGGAAGGCATATCATTCCATTTACCACTTAGCTGCGTCACAGCAAGATAAAATTCATTATCTCCGGCACAATCCGGCTGGTTCATCCCCCAATTGGTGTAACCCACTTCACTTCCACTGTTCCATTTCCAAGCCTTACCTTTTTCTTCCATGCTTGCGCCAATGTAATAATATTTCCGGATCTGGTCCGCGACAAAATCCTTGATTACCTTATCTTTTTCTTCATCCTGAATCTCTGCCAAACTGCTTCGCATACCCGCAGCCAGTGCATTAATATCATTCCAGGAATAATCTTCATTATAAAGGGTCAGCAGTGCATTTCCATTTTTCAAAATCTTCTGCGGCGCCAATCCTCCAACAATCCTTGCGTCAATTGGTATCGCCACATTGTTTCCGCATTTGTCAAACACATACACATGGGTAACGTATCTGCCATATTCGTTATTATGCTCAGATATATTTACACGGAAACGATACACATCATCCCCCACCTTAGTTCCGGTTATGGATGAATTATGTACCCAGTCTGCCGCCAGATCATCCTGACCATTTACCTCGGTCCACGTCGGAAACTGCACCCGGTCAACCTCTTTGTCATCGGATGCTTTACATTCCAAAATATACCCCTTGGAATCCTGCTCAACAATCCTTACATCGCTCAATGTCGGCGCCGTCCGGTCAATATATACGATCGGACATCTTATGGAAGAACGATTTCCTGCCGCATCCCAGGCATAAATATCTGTGAGATAATTTCCTTGGATCACCCCTGATTTAAGTGCGGAAAGCGGAATTCTCGCCGTCGCCGTATTCCCGGAAACACTTCCTGCAATCCAGTTTGCATCCTCACCTTGATGGATGTCAATGTTCCAAGACGGAAATTCTATTTTACTCACTCCCACATTGTCGCTAACGTCACACACAACGGTGTAACCATCCGCATTTACATCGGTGATGCGGACATTACTGAGCGTTGGGGCCTGGGTATCTGCCACATCAAATGCAGCCTCATACGGAGCAGAATAAATTTCATAACTGGTAACAGTCGCAAGATTAAGTGTACGTCCCCAACTAATCTTACACCTTCCATCCCGGTTTGCTTCTCCCAGTGTAACAGTTGTTCCGCTTCTGCCAATAACCATGACCCAATGTCCATAACCAGGGTCAGTGTCTGCCGCTTTATAATGAATAACATCTCCCCTCTTCAATGTATTGATATTTCCTCTCCCCCAGGAAGAATGCATTGAACCATACAGATCATACGCAAGTTTACGTGCAAATCCATTACACTGCATACCTCCCCCAAAAGAATTACAATCATAACCGCCTACTCCAACACTTCCCTTGTGTGTATTACACGGTGTCCATGTGTAGCCGTCCGGATTGTTACAGCTTCCTACATCATTATAATTGGAATAACGATGACCGCTTTGAACTACATGATTCCAATATGCCCCATTGGGGAATTTTCTCTCCAGATCCATGATCGTCGCCGCATCCGCTTTAACGGACATTCCCAGCGAAACCAACATCATAAATCCGGTTAGTAAGAACAAATGATACCATTTTTTCGTGTTCATATGAACCGCCTCCTAACTTAATATCTTGATACAATTTGCATTTACCTCTTTTATGATCATTCCATATTTTTTTCTATTATAGCAGGCAAAAGTTCAAATTTTTTTCCGTTTTTTTCACTTTTAAAAGACCGCCAAACAGATTTTCCATCCATTTGGCGGTCGTTCCCTTTTACAACACAATTTTTATAAACTGCTTATTACCAGTTACTCTATTCCGTACTCTTTCATCAACTTCTCCTGAAGTT
>OKXB01000533.1_pt1 | contig 47563 bp, 55 predicted proteins | sample 1601731 | NCBI WGS metagenome assembly OKXB01 (sample SAMN04414077, study PRJEB24778) | human gut metagenome | material: faecal | host: Homo sapiens
CATTTAGATACTTCTAGTTTTATGATATATAATACGGAACAAGCACTTAATGAGAAATATATTCCTTGTCCATATTGTTTTGAAGAAACAACTAATACATCAAATGGTATAACCGAAATTGTTTATATAACTAATACAGGCTCAAAATACCATAGAGATGGTTGCTCTTATTTAAAAAGTAAAAAGTCTATTACAAAAGAAAAAGCACAAGAACAGGGATATACTGCTTGTGGAAGATGTAATCCTTAAAATAAAATAGAAAGCACTTACAGGAATGTAGGTGCTTTTATAATGGAGGTAAAAATTGAAAATAGTTATATATCAAAATAGAGAGGTTTATAAAGAAGAAAGCAAAATAGGCAACGACTCAGAAAACAAAGTAGAAACTTTAGAATTTGAATTTCCAGAAGAATATGAAGATTTTACAAAATATATAGAGTTTCAAATAAGAGGCGAAAAATACGTTGATTTAATTAAAGATAACAAATATGTGATAACCAAAGAAGTTGCAAAACAAGGAAAAATAAAAACACAGTTAGTTTTGAAGAAAAATATTGAAAATGATACACTTATTTTTAAATCAAATGTATTTGAGTTAAATGTATCTAAAAGTATTAATGCAACTGAGAATTTAATTAATCAAACAAGCCCAGATTTAATAGAAAAAATAGTTAATGAAAATAATCAACAAAACACTAAATTAGACACTTTAGAATTGGATAATACAACTAATAAAGCTAAGCTGCAGTCTATAGAGACCAAAAATGAATCTCAAGACCAACTAATAGAACAAGCACTAGCTTCAATATCAAACATAGAAAAAAAGAATACAGAACAAGACGAAAACATAACAAATAATACTGAGTCAATAGAAGAACTCAAAGCAGAGAATGAAGAGTTAAGAGCAGAAAGCAAGTTAATTAAAGAGCAGATACCAGCACGGAGAGAAAAGTGGAAACAGTATACATATAGAAGATAGCTCTAATATGGAATTGTTTTGGAAGTTGAAAGGTGGACACAAGCAAGAGATTAGAGAAGGGTATAACTTATTGAATTGGAAAAAATGGAAAGATGGTAATGTAATAGCATCAAAAGGCACAGTAGATGAAATTACAGAAAATTCAATTACAATTACATCTACAGGTAATGATTGCTATACAGATACGTATGGTATTACCAATTCTGCAAAAGAAAATTTTCGGGATTACAGTAGATAGCGAAACGGATTACACGTTATATTTTGAGAAAAATAAAAATATAACTGGAACAGTTTTTGTCTTTGAATATGATGAAAATGAGATGGGAAGTACTAATACTCAAGTGGCTCAAACGTACAAAACTATTAGCGAGTTAAAAGGTGCTATTAATTTCACAACAACATCTAATACTAAATATATATGCTTTAGACTTGGAGTAAGTAAATCAGAAAATACAGTCATATATAAAAATATTATGTTGTTAAAAGGTACATATACAGTAGATAATATACCAACATACGAACAATACGGAGCATCACCTTCACCCGATTATCCAAGCGAAATTGAAACATTAAATGGCAGTGTAAAAATAGATGTAGTAAATAAGAATCTTCTTAATATGAACGATTTAGAAGAACAGCTTATAAACGGGATAACATATAGCATAAAAAATAATGTATTGAAACTAAGAGGAACAGCAACTGCAAATAAGACATTAATATTTAACAACAAAAAAGAAGTTAATTTAAAGGCTGACACATACACTTTAAGTGTAAACAAAAGTGGAACGATTACAGGTGCATTTGGATATTATATTTATCCTGATACGGGCAGTCAAATAATAGATGGTGGAAACTTAGGAAATACAAATAATACTGGAATAAAAACTCAGATATTAGATAAAGAATACCCAAATTGTAAATTTGGAATATTTTTTGCTTCTGGTTGTGTGATAGACGTAACTTTGAAAGTTCAATTAGAAAATGGTTCAATGGCAAAAGAATTTGCAGAACATCAATCTCAAACAGCAATAATGCCAATACAGCAAGAAATGTTAGAAGGAGATTATATTGCAGATGTAGAACAACATGTGTGGGGAAAATTGATTTTGACGGGAGATGAAGATTGGCATAAATCTTCTACAACAGAAGTAGACAGATTTTCATATAATACAAGTGATTATCCCGCTTTTGCCGAGGGACTTTCTAACTACTTTTTAGTGCAAAAAGGGATTGGAACAAATGTGGGGACGTTGGTATTTAATGCTGGAACACAAATAGTTGTTAATTTTAGTGATTATAGCACGACGACTTTAGAAGAGTTTAAAGCATGGCTAAAATCTAAATATGATGCAAAAAATCCTGTAATAGTTTATTATAAACTAGCAACACCAACCAACTTAGAACTAACAACAGAACAAAAAGCCATACGAGATGCTAAACTAAATACATATAAAAATGTAACAAATATAAGTTTAAGTGATGAATTAGCAAGCATAGATGTAGAGTACAAGAAAGACCTTGAGACAATAAATAAAAATTATGAAAATAGATTAGCAGCACTTGAGGCTGCTAGTATCAGTTAGGAGGATAAGATGAGTGAAGCGATACTCGTAGCAATCATAACAGGCGGACTATCTCTGATAGGGGTAGTCTTTTCTAATATGTCTAGTAATAAGAAGATAGAAACAGCTTTAACAACTCAACAAGCAGTAACAGATACTAAGTTAGAAGAGTTAACAAGAGAGGTAAGGGCACATAATAACTTTGCACAAAGAGTGCCGATTTTAGAAGAGCAAATGAAAGTAGCAAATCACAGAATAGAAGATTTGGAGAGGAAAGGATAAAATTATGGAAGTATTAAAATTAATAGGAAAGAATTTTGCAAATTTACTAAAAGTAAAAACGATATTAAGTTTAGCAGTAATATTCACAACATGTGTATTAACATTCAAGAATGTAATAAGTGTAGAAGCGTTTATGGCTATTGCAAGTGCAATAATAACATATTACTTTACAAAAAAAGAGGACAAGGAGGGTTAGTTATGGAAGAAGATAACATACAAGTAGAAACAGTAGAATTTTCTCAAGAATTATATGAACAAAACATAAAAGAAAATACATTTGAAACTGAATACGAGGCAGGTGAAGACAATGCAAATAACTAATGTAATATGTCCTGAAAGCAAATATTCTACAAAATGTCCTGACATAACAGAAAAAGATGGAATATGTATTCACAATACATACAATGATGCTTCAGCGATGTCAGAAGTATCATATATGCTAGGAAGACCTGAAAAAGTTTCATTTCATGCTGCAGTAGATAATTATAGAATTGTAATCGGACTACCATTCGAAAGAAGTTGCTATGCAGCAGGAGATGGAAGATACGGAAAAGGAAATGCACATAAAATAAATATAGAAATTTGTTATTCAAGATCCGGCGGAGAACAATTTGAAGAAGCTGAGAAGCTAGCAGCAGAATATACAGCATATTTATTGAAAAAATATAATTGGGGAATTGATAAAGTAAAAAAACATCAAGATTTTTCAAATAAAAATTGTCCTCGTAGAACATTAGAAGAAGGATGGCAAAATTTTCTTAATCTAATTAATTTTTATTTAGAAGATAAGCCAATAAACAATGATGAAATAAAAGAAGGAAGTGATGAAAAAGTGAGAACTTATCAAAATGGTAGTACAAGTGAAATCGTATATGCAGATACAGATTGTACTAAAAGAATAGGAAGTTTAGATCCAAGAGAAAGATGTGATTGTTTTGGAACTTTTTATGACAAAGCTATGGTTAGATATAAAGTTAATGGAACAAATAACTATAAAATAGGCTTTTGTAAATGGCTGGGTGGGGTAAAATAAATAAAAATTTTGACATTTTGGGACAAATATGTTATAATATAAGTGTCTTTAGTTACTTGCACAGAGTTACTTTAGAGATTTTTGAAATTTCTGGAGGGCTGTGCAAAACCTCCAGATAATTGCATGGAGGTGCAAATATGTTTGCTGTAAAGTACAATGGTGGAAACAAGTCTTATTTTGGCTGTTCTGATCCTGATAAACTGGTGCGTGGCCAGATTTATGAGGTCATTGCAGTCAACGACCGTGGCTGGCAGACTGATTACACCCTTAAGGGTGTGGTTGGTCAGTTTAACTCAGTATGGTTTGACAAGGTAAATGTGCATAAGGCAATTACCAATCATCAGCCGTCTGTAGGCCATTCTATGGTCTGCACCAAAGTTGAACTGGTTGACGGAAAAATTGAGACAACCAGCTGGAAGACCTCTACCGTCATGAAGAGCGAAGAAATCGAGCAAGATGTGTTTAAGGTTACAACCTTGAATAGCATCTATATGACGATGTTAATTCGCTAAAGCAAACTAAAAAAGAAAATCTTTCTCCTCTTAATGAGGAGTTTTCTTTTTTTAAAAATAAATATTCAAAAAAGTGAATTGATATGATATAATCTCATAGAAAACGAAAGAATAAATAAAAGTTGATAGAAATTTTACCTTTTAATAGATCAACTTATTGAAAGGAACTAAAATATGGGGAAAAAAAGAAATAAAAGTAAAAATAAAATATTAGAAATTATTAGTTTATTAATTGTACTAGTAATAGTTTTAACAGGAAAAAATATTAATGAAAAAGATCATACGCAAGCAAATACAGAAATAACAGAAAATTCATCAACATTAACATATAGTTTGGAAGACATTCCAGAATATTCAGGCACACCATATGCGATATTAAATAATAATAAACCAGAATTTACAGAAAAAGATTATACAACGAAAAGTTTTGAAAATTATTCAGAACTAGATAGTTTGGGCAGATGTGGAGTAGCTTATGCAAATGTTTGTAAAGAAATAATGCCACCAGAGCGGAGATGAAAGAGGAAGCATAAGTAGTGTAACACCAACTGGTTGGAAACAGAAAAAATATAATGGAACATATTTATATAATAGATGTCATTTGATTGGATATCAATTATCAGATGAGGATGCTAATAAACAAAATTTGATAACTGGAACAAGATATTTTAATGTTGAAGGTATGTTGCCATTTGAAAATCAAGTTGCAGAATATATAAAAAAACAAAAAACAAATGAAAATAAACATGTTTTATATAGAGTAACCCCTATATATGAGGGGGATAATTTATTAGCAAGTGGAGTGCAAATGGAAGCATTGTCAGTTGAAGATAAAGGTGATGGAGTTTGTTTTAATGTATATGTTTATAATGTACAACCAGGTATAAAAATTAATTATGCAACAGGAGAAAGTTCATTAGAACAATAATTTCTAATAAATTTTAACCAAAGGAGAGTGAGTAGAGTTGAATTTAGATATTTTTGAAAACTTAATAGATAAAGTCAAGGAAAATGAATTTATTCAAAATTTTACAAAAGAGTTAGAAAAAAATATGGAAAATAGTATGCAAAAATCAATGTTAGAAAAATTTGTAAGTGATAATAAAATTATTTCAGAATATAAGGATAAAATGCTTATTAACAGAAATATGATATTGCAAGAATTAAATAATAATGAAATGTATTATATATATGATAAAAAAGGTTCAGATTATTTAGCAACAATATGTGAAAAAGGAAAAAGTCATGATGTAATAAGAATTCCAGAAAAAGATGTAAAATCTAATGTTAAAATTGATAGTGTTTTAATAAAAATAAATGATAAATTTGAATTAGATGAAGAAACAACTAGACTTGTAAAAAATAAAATGGAAGAAATGTTTAATAAGATACTTGAAGAACAAAATAAAATGATGGAAAGTCGAAGAATAGAAGGACATATATATGAATATGTAGAAGGCTCAAAAAACAGTGTATGGTTAATAGATAACAATTTAAACAATGGAGAAGTATTTGAAGAAATACAACAAGAAGTATTTAAAGATGCACAAGAAGGAGATTTATTTGAATATATAAATGGAGAATATAAAATAAATAAGTGAAAGGAATATACTAAAAATGAGTATACAAAAAAACCAAGAATATATTGTAGATATTATAGATAATGGTTTCGAAGGAGAAGGAATTGCAAAAATAGATAATTTTACAATATTTATTCCAGAAACAATAAAAGGAGAAAAAGTAAGAGTACTTATAGTTAAAGTATTATCATCACATGGATTTGGAAAAGTTATAGAAATACTTGAAAAATCACAAGCTCGTCAAGATGTAGATTGCAATACATATAAAAGATGTGGTGGATGTAATTTAAGACATGTAAAATATGAAGAAACTTTAAAAATGAAACAAAATGCAGTACAAAGTCTTGTGAATAAAACATTAAAAAATCCAATAGAAGTTAAAAAAACAGTTGCAATGGGAAATCCATATAACTATAGAAATAAACTTCAATTTCCGGTAGGAATAGATAAAAATGGAAATCCTATAATTGGAGTATTTGCAAATAGAACACATGAAATAATACCTATTCAAGGCTGTGCAATTCAAGATATAGAGTCAATACAAATTGCTAAATATGTAGTTGACGCAATAAAAAAATATAACTTAAGTGCATATAATGAAAATACAGGCAAAGGATTAATGAGACACGTTATAGTAAAAGCAGCTAAAAGTACAGGAGAATATATGGTAATTTTGGTAGTTAATGGTAATAAATTGCCATATAGCCAAGAAATTGCAGAAAGTTTAGTAAGTGACTGTAGCTCTATTACATCTGTTATTGTAAATATAAATACGAAGAACACCAATGTTATATTAGGGGATAAAAATATTACAGTATATGGAAAAGATTATATTATAGATAAATTAGGAGATTATTATTTCAAAATATCGCCACTTTCATTTTATCAAGTAAATCCAGTACAAGCAGAAGCTTTATATAATTATGCAATAGAAGCAGCAGAAATTACAAAAAATGATGTTGTATTTGATTTATATTGCGGAATAGGTACGATTTCAATTTTTATGGCAAAATCTGCAAAAGAAGTTTATGGTGTTGAAATTGTCGAGCAAGCAATAGAAATGGCAAAAGAAAATGCTAAGGAAAACAAAATAGATAATACACACTTTATTGCGGGAGATACGGAAGTAGTTTTAACAGATTTGATTGAAAAGAAACATATTAAGCCTGATGTTATTATTGTGGATCCTCCAAGAAAAGGATTAGATAAGACTAGTATAAATAATATTTTAAAAGTTAAACCAAGAAGAGTTGTTTATATAAGTTGTAATCCAGCAAGTTTAGTAAGAGATTTAAGAATGTTAGAAGAAGAGTATGAAATTAAAGTAATTCAGCCATTTGATTTATTTTGTTTTACTTCACATGTTGAAAATTGTGTGGTTTTAACTTTAAAGGATAATTTGTAGAGAGTAATAATATGAATTTGGACCATTAGGGTCGGTTCTTTTTAGTCCAATCAATCGAAAGGAGTGTGCAAAGATGAATTTAAAACAGCAAATTCAAAATTATAAACCATATAATAAACAAGAAGAAAAAGACAAAGAACAAATGTTAAAATATATAGATACTTTTACAGATGTGCTTACAAGAGAAAATACTAAGTGTCATTTTACAGCATCAAATTGGATAGTAAATAAAGAAAGAACAAAAGTAATAATGGCATATCACAATATTTATAAGTCTTGGGCTTGGACTGGAGGTCATTCAGACGGAGATTCAGATTTGTTAAATGTGGCACTAAAAGAAGCAAAGGAAGAAACAGGACTTGAAAATTTAAAAGTTTTAAGTGATGGAATTTTTGGGATAGAAATACTTCCAGTAAATAGACATATAAAAAGAGGAAAAATTGTAGAAGAGCATTTACATTTAGATTGCTGTTTTCTATTAGAAGCAGATGAGAATGAACCTTTAAGAATAAAAGAGGATGAAAATAGCGGAGTAAAGTGGATTGATATAGATAAAGTTATTGAAGCATCAACAGAGAAGGTAATGAAACCAATTTATCAAAAGTTGAATGAAAAATTAATGGGGATGAAAATAGAATAGAGGAGATTTATTATGAAAATAGAATAGAGGAGATTTATTATGAAAATAGGAATTGATTTGGATGGTGTTGTAATAGATAGTGAAACAACATTTAGAACATATGAAGAAATTTTTGATATAGATATTTTAAATGGAAATAATTTAATAAACAGAGAAGAACCAAAATTTCAAGCTAGATACAATTGGACAAAAGAACAAGAAAAAGAATTCATTGAAAAGTATTTTTTGAAGATATCAAAAGAAAGTAATTTAATGTCGGGATTTATGGCAACATATGAACTATTAAAACAACAAGGACATGAATTTGTAGTAATTACTGCAAGAGGTGGATTTATAAAAGAAATGAAAGATGATGCAATAAGATTGCTAAATGAAAATAATATAACATTTGACAAATATTATTGGCATATTGATGATAAATTGGAAATTTGTCAAAAAGAAAATGTAGATATTATGATTGATGATGACTGGAAAATTATAAAGAAGCTGACAGAAAATAAAATCAAAACATTATATTTTAGAGATACAAACTTAATGAAACTAGAAGAAAACGAGTATATTAAAGAAGTAAATAATTGGGGAGACATTTATAGATATATAAGAAGCAAAGATTAATAACAATTAAGAAAACGAAATAAGAGGAGTTAAAAATGAAAGTATTATTTGCAACAACAAATCCAGCAAAAGCAAAAAAATATAAAGAACAATTAGCCGAAAATAGTATAGAATTAATAACAATAAAAGATTTAGATGAAGAAATAGATATTAATGAAAATGGAAAAAATGCACTTGAAAACGCATATATAAAAGCCAAAATATATTATGACAAAACCAAGATACCTACAATAGGTATGGATGATTGCCTTTTTATAGAAGGAATTTCAGAAGAAGAACAACCTGGAACAAATGTTAGAAGAGTTAATGGAAAAAGATTAAATGACGAAGAAATGATAGAATACTATACTAAATTAGTAAAAAAATATGGAAATAAATTAACAGCCAAATGGGTTTATGGTATGGTTGTTTGTACAGATAAAGGAATTTTTAAATTTACTTGGAGCAAAGATGATTTTTATTTAGTAGACAAACAAATTGAAAAAAGAAATGTAGGATATCCATTGGATTCTATTAGTGTTATTCCAGAAACTGGAAAATATTTTGCTGAGTTAGTTGAGCAAAAAGATGAAAAATATAAGAAAAAAGAGAGTATAGAAAAAGTGATAAATTTTATTGTGAAAAGTTTAAACTCATAGTAAGCTATTTTAGTTTACTATGAGATTATTTTTTATTTAATGAATAAATAAAAAAAATTGAAAATAATATAAAAAAACTGACCAAAATTCACAAAAATTTCACAATTATATGTTATAAGTAAAATATAAAAAAATCAAAGGAGGAAAAATTATGTATTATAGTAATGGAAATTATGAAGCATTTGCGCATCCTAGAAAACCAGAAGGAGTAGATAACAAATCTGCATACTTAGTAGGAGCAGGATTAGCATCACTTGCAGCAGCGTGCTTCTTAGTTAGAGATGGACAAATGAAAGGTGAAAATATTCACATATTAGAAGAACAAAAATTAGCAGGAGGAGCATGTGACGGAATAAAAGATGCAAGCAAAGGATTTATAATTCGTGGTGGAAGAGAAATGGAAAATCATTTTGAATGTTTATGGGATTTATTCCGTTCAATACCATCATTAGAAACAGAAGGAGCTTCAGTCTTAGATGAATATTATTGGTTAAACAAAAAAGATCCAAACTATTCATTAATGAGAGCAACAGTAAACAGAGGAGAAGATGCACATACTGATGGAAAATTTGCATTATCAGATAAAGCATCTTTAGAAATAATAAAATTATTCTTTACAAAAGACGAAGATTTATATGACAAAAAAATAACAGATGTATTTACAGAAGAATTTTTTGAATCAAATTTTTGGTTATATTGGAGAACAATGTTTGCATTTGAAGATTGGCATAGTGCATTAGAAATGAAACTATATATCCAAAGATTTATACATCATATTGGAGGATTACCAGACTTTTCTGCACTTAAATTTACAAAATACAATCAATATGAATCATTAATATTACCAATGGTAAAATACCTAGAAAGTCACGGAGTACACTTCCAATATGATACAAAAGTTACAAACATATTATTTGATATTGATGGCAAAAAGAAAACAGCTAAACAAATTGTTTGCATTCATAATGGACAAGAGGAAAGCATTGGCTTAACAGTAAATGACCTAGTATTTGTAACAAACGGAAGTTGTACAGAAAGAGCAATGATAGGAGACCAAAATACTGCACCAGATTTAACAATAGAAAATGGAGAAGGTGCTTGTTGGGATTTATGGAGAAAGATTGCAAGACAAAGTGAAGACTTTGGACATCCAAATAAATTCTGTATGGATATTTCAAAAACAAACTGGGAATCTGCAACAGTTACAACATTAGATAGTAAAATACCACCATACATTGAAAAAATCTGTAAGAGAGATCCATTTAGTGGAAGAGTGGTTACCGGTGGAATTGTTTCTGTAAAAGATTCTAATTGGCTTATGAGTTGGACAATAAATAGACAACCTCATTTTAAAGAACAACCAGATGGTCAATTAGTTGTATGGGTATATGGATTATTTACAAATGTACCAGGAAACTATATTAAAAAGCCTATGAGAGAATGTACAGGTAAAGAAATTACAGAAGAATGGCTATATCATTTAGGTGTACCAGAAGACCAAATAGAAGAATTAGCAACAAATTCAGCAAATTGTGTACCATGTATGATGCCATATATTACAGCTTTCTTTATGCCAAGAACAGCAGGTGATAGACCAAAAGTTGTACCAGAAGGTTGCCAAAACTTTGCATTTTTAGGTCAATTTGCAGATACTGTAAGAGATACAGTATTTACTACCGAATATTCTGTAAGAACAGCTATGGAAGCGGTTTATACTTTACTTGATATTGATAGAGGTGTACCTGAGGTATTTGGTTCTTGTTATGATATTAGAGCTTTACTTGATGCAACTTCTAAGATGACTGATGGAAAGAAATTGAGTGATATAAAACTTCCAATGGCAGCTAATATGGCTTTAAAAGCAGGAATGAAAAAGATTTCTGGAACAGTTATTGAAGATTTGCTTAAGAGATATAATTTAATATAAAAATTTGGCAAAATACTTGCCTAAAAATACTCGTAAATGGTAAAATGTTTACGAGTATTTTTAAATTTGAAAGGAAGTTTTAATTATGCCAAACATAAATGATTATATAAAATGGAGAGGAGACCTAGAATTAAATGTATCGGAATTCAATGAAATAGATAGTCTAATTCTTGCAAGATTTTCGTACCTACCATTTGAAAGTTTAATGAAAAAAGAAGAAGAACTAACAATAGAAGAACTATCCAAAAGATTTGAAAAAGCAGATAAAAATAAACTAGAAATATTATGGCCAGACGATAGTGACCTTTTGCCACTTCTAGGACAATCAAAAAGATTTGGAAAAATGATAGCAACAGATTTTTTAAACAAATTTGACCCAGAACAAGAAAAACAATTTTCAGCAATTACAGTATTACTTCCAGATGACACAATTTTCATATCATATAGAGGAACAGATAACACAATAATAGGATGGAAAGAAGATTTTAATATGAGCTTTAAGAGCCATATTGCGTCACAACTAGACTCTGTAAAATACATAAATGATATTGCAAAAAAATATCAAAACAACATAAGAATAGGTGGACACTCTAAAGGTGGAAATTTGGCTGTATATGCTGCGGTTTTTGCAGATGAGGAAGTAAAGACAAGAATAATAAATGTATATAATAACGACGGCCCTGGATTTGCAGATGACATAACAAATACAAAAGAATATAAAGAAATGATAGAAAAAGTTCATACATATATTCCACAATCATCTGTAATAGGAAGACTTTTAAATCATGAAGAAAAATATACGGTTGTAAAAAGTATTCAAAAAGGAATTATGCAACACGATTTATATAGTTGGCAAGTTCAAGGAACTAAAGTTGTTAGTTTAAAAGAAGTTACAAATGGAAGTGAATTTGTAGATAAAACAATTAAACAATGGCTTGATGATGTTGAGCCTAAGCAAAGAGAAATTGTTATAGATACGATATTTGATATTTTAAGTACAACAGAAGCGGAAAGTATGATTCAAATTAGAGAAAAGTGGTTTAAAAATGTTGGAATTATGTTAAAAAACTATAAAAATCTAGACGAAGATAGTAAAAAAATGATTGGAGAAATAGTAAGAAAATTGGTTATTGTCGCTAAAGACAATTTTGTTGATGAAATGCCATCATTTGGAAAAAAGAAATAAAAAGAAGTATCCTTATTACGCCAAAAGTAATAAGGATACTTTTGCTTTAAAGAATATCATAAAAATTTTTAAAAGTATAGCCTTGGGACTTTAGATATTGAATAGATTCTTTTAGTACATTGGAAGAATTACTAACATCTTTTGTATCATGCATTAAAATAACTAATGTATTTTTTCCTTTACAAGTCTTTTTCAAATTATTTAATAATTGGTAATTGTTATATTTTTTAACTGAATCATTATTTAAACAATTCCAATCAATATAAGTATAGTTCATCTCCTTTAAAAGCCTAACAGCTTCTTTTTTCTTAGCTTTATTATTTGGAGACATAAAACCATTTGGAAATCTAAATATATGAGAACAATAATCTTGAACACCAATTGCATTTCCAATGGCTAAATCTGTTTTTTTAATTTCATTTATAAAACTTTCGTTATTTTTATAAAGAACAGAATTATTATGATCATATCCGTGATTTGCAATAAAATGCCCTTCTTCATAAGCTCGTTTTACAATTTCTGGATGGCTGTCAACATTTTTTCCTATAACGAAAAAAGAAGCCCTTACATTTTCGTCTTTTAAAATATCCAAAACTTTAGGAGTGACAGAGGCATTTGGACCATCATCAAAGGTTAGAAAAGCAACTTTTTCGGAGCCGTTAGTTAAATTTGAAATTTTTGATATTGCCTCATCTGAAATAGCACTATTTTTAGAAAGTTCTATTGCTAAGCAAGCATTAAAGTTTTGAAAATAAAAAATAAAAAAAGCTGATATGATTAAGATAAAAATGAGCATTATAATATAATTTTTTCGTATAAAAAATATCTTCATAAATATATCACCATTAAATTTTATGATGGAAAGCATTAAGTAATGCATAAAACAAATATCTTCATCTTAATTTTTCAAAAATTGAAGAAAAATGTACTATCTCCAACTTTTGTGAAAAAATTAAAAAAACATCTCCATAAAACGTGAAAAAAAACGGAAATTATCTCAAAAAAATGTGAAAATACTTGATAATTTATAAATATTTGTTAGACAATCCACAAATAGTAGATTTATTTGAGCAATCAATACCAACAGAAGAAAAGTTTACTAAAATGCAATGGATTTTAAATACAGAAATAGACCTAGAAAAGACAATAATATTTTTTGACGAAATTCAACTAAGTGAAAAATTAATCAGCAATTTAAAATATTTTTGTGAATCGGAAAAGCCATTCAAAATAATATGTGCAGGCAGTTTACTAGGCGTAAAAATAAAACGTTTTCATTCATCATTTCCAGTTGGAAAAGTTAAAATGGAATATATGTATCCTATGGATTTTGAAGAGTTTTTGATGGCTACATCATCTCATGGGCTAATTGATGAAATTTATAAATGCTATAACAGCTCTATTCCTATGACATCAACATTACATGAAAAATTAATGTGATTATATAGAATGTATTTATGTGTTGGAGGTATGCCACAAGCAGTGCAAAATATAGTGGATGTAAATCAAAATATATTTGATTTTGATAAAGATATTATTAAAAATATAATAGAATCATACTTAAATGATATGAATCAATATATATTTAATAATACAGAAAAATCAAAAATTGAGGCGATATACAAATCAATTCCGAGCCAGTTGGGAAATGTAAGTAATAAATTTCAATACTCAAAGATAAATTCAAATGCAAGAAGCAGAGATTATGAGTCTGCTATGCAATGGTTAATTTCAAGTACAATGATTTATAAATGTAATTTATTAAAAAGCATTCAAATTCCCCCTAAAGCATATGCGGATGAAGAATATTTTAAATTATATTTAAGTGATGTAGGATTACTTACATCTTTACTAGAAATTCAATATAATGATATTCTTTTGGATAATTCTTTTTTATACAAGGGGAATATTGCTGAAAATTATGTTGCGACTCAGTTAGTTAGAAATGGATTAAGTTTGTATTATTGGAAATATATGTTATAATATACATATCAAAAGAAAGGAGATAACCAAAATGAAAAAAATCCTAATAGTAGAAGATGAAACAACAATAAGTATAGAACTTCAAAAACTACTTCAAAATTCAGGCTATGAAGCAACAATTTTAAAAGATTTCACAAATAGCAAAGAAAACATATTAAAAGAAAAAGCAGATCTAATTTTATTAGATATAAACCTACCAAAAATTAATGGAGAAATCCTACTAAAGGAAATTAGAAAAAAATCAAATGTACCAATAATAATGGTAACAAGTAGAAGCGGAGAAATAGATGAAGCACTATCAATATCATATGGAGCAGATGACTATATAGCAAAGCCATATAACCCAACAATATTACTACTAAGAATTCAAAATATATTCAGAAGATTAGAACAATCAATAGATGATTTAAAATATGATGATATTTTAGTAAATCCATCAAAAGGAACATTAAGCAAAGAAAACAAAAATTTGGAACTAACCAAAAATGAAATGATAGTGTTTACATACTTGCTAGCAAACAGAGGTAAAATTGTAACAAGAGATGATTTAATGACAGATTTATGGAATAACAACGAATTTATAAATGATAATGCATTAACTGTAAATATAAGTAGGTTAAGAACTAAATTAGAGACATTTGGATTAAAAGATGTAATAGAAACCAGAAAAGGACAAGGGTATAAATTATTATGAAATTAAAAGAATATTTGTTTGATAAGTTACCACAGACAATAGTTTTTATTTTAGGCTATATAGTTACAATACTATTCTTAAAAGCTTTTAAGGTGGCTAAACCATTGATACTTGCAATAAGTTTTGTATTTGGGGTTATGTATATAGCTATTATTACAATTGATTATTTAAGAAAACAAAAGTTTTATAATAATCTTGTACAAACAGTAGAAGGCTTAGATAAAAAATATCTAGTATTAGAAATGATAAATCAGCCTAATTTTTATGAGGGAAAAATATTTTATCAAACTCTTTATGAAATAAACAAATCTATGATAGAAAATGTAAAAGAATATAGTTTAAGTATAGCAGATTTTAAAGAATATGTAGAAATGTGGATACACGAAGTTAAGATACCAATTTCAAGTCTTGTCCTTTTAAATCACAATCACCAAAATTCATTAGATAGTAAATATGTAAAGCAAATTAGAAAACTAGATAATTATATAGACCAAATTTTGTATTATGTAAGAAGCGAAAATGCAGAAAAGGATTATATAATAAAAGAGACTAGTTTAAATGATATTATAAAAAATGTAGCTTTGAAAAATAAGGATGATTTGCTTGAAAATAATGTGGATTTAATTGTAGATGTAAGTGATGAAAAGGTTTTAACAGATAGTAAATGGTTTGAATTTATATTAAATCAAATTATTAACAACTCTATTAAGTATAAAAGAGACAATATAGGTTCTTACATTAAAATTAAAGTTTGTGAGAACACAAATTCGGTAAAACTTTTTATTGAAGATAATGGCATTGGAATACCTAAAAATGATTTGCCACAGGTTTTTGATAAATGTTTTACTGGTGAAAATGGAAGAGAAAAGTCTAAGTCCACAGGAATGGGACTTTATATTGCAAAGAAGCTTTGTGTAAAATTAGGACATAGAATTGAAATCGAATCAGAAGCGGGGAGTTTTACTAGAGTTGTAATTACTTTTGGAAAGAATGATTTTTGTAAGATGGATTAATACCTTACAAAACTGTAACATACCGTAATATTAAACTAACGACAACTCCTCAAAAATATCGTACAATAAGGTAAGAAAGGAAGGAAAAAATATGGAAAGTATTTTAAAAATTGAAAAAATCGAAAAATATTACGGCAACAAATCAAGCCTTACAAAAGCGATTGACAATATATCATTTGAGGTAAAAACAGGAGAATTTGTCGCAATAATGGGGGCAAGTGGCTCAGGAAAAACAACACTTTTAAATTGCATATCTACAATAGACAAAGTAACATCAGGTCATATCTATGTAGCAGGAGAAGATATAACAAAACTAAAAGGAAATGATTTAAACAAATTTCGAAGAGAAGAACTAGGATTTATATTCCAAGACTTTAATTTACTAGATACATTAACGGCATATGAGAATATAGCATTAGCACTATCTATACAAAATGCTAATTCAAAGGAAATTGACCAAAGAATTAAAAAAGTATCAAAAGAGCTAGATATAGAAAGTGTATTAAATAAATATCCATACCAAATGAGTGGAGGACAAAAGCAAAGAGTAGCAAGTGCAAGAGCAATTGTTACAAATCCTAAATTAATTTTAGCAGATGAGCCAACAGGAGCATTAGACTCAAAATCATCCAAAATGTTACTTGAAAAATTTGGATTTTTAAATGAAGTTATTAAGGCAACAATCTTAATGGTTACACATGATGCATTTACAGCAAGTTATGCAACACGCGTTATATTTATCAAAGATGGCAGAATTTTTAATGAAATACATAGAGGGCTAGACACAAGAAAAGAATTTTTTGATAAAATTATAGATGTTGTAACATTATTAGGTGGGGATTTAAATGATGCTCTTTAAACTATCGCTAAAAAACATCAAAAAAAGTATGAAAGATTATGCCATCTATTTTTTCACACTTATTTTGGGTGTTGCAATATTTTATGTATTTAACTCTATAGGAAGCCAAACAGCTATGATGACTGTTTCAAAATCAACTTCAGAAATTTTGAAACTTATGACTCAAATTCTATCAGGAGTTAGTGTATTTGTATCATTTATTTTAGCGTTTTTGATTATTTATGCTAGTAGATTTTTAATGAAGAGAAGAAAAAAAGAATTTGGAGTCTATATGACTCTTGGAATGAGCAAGAGAAAAATATCACTTATTTTGTTTTTTGAAACTTTATTTATTGGTATAATATCACTAACAGTCGGTTTACTTGCAGGAACAGTTTTATCACAATTTATGAGTGTTGTGGTTGCTGATATGTTTGAGGCAGACATGACTAAATTTAAGTTTGTATTTTCAGAAAGTGCATGTATTAAGACTTTAATTTATTTTGGTATTATGTATTTGGTTGTTATGATTTTTAACACTTTTAATATTAGTAAATGTAAGCTTATTGATTTGATATATGGAAACAGAAAGTCAGAAGCGGTTAAATTGAAAAATCCATGGCTTTGTATAATAATTTTTATGGTATCAGCTTGTGCACTTGGATATAGCTATTATGCTGTAACAGAAGGAATAAATGAAGTTTTAAGTACTAACAAAAGGATGTTAGCAATAATAGCAATTGGTTCGATATCTACATTTTTCATTTCCTGGTCATTATCTGGACTTATTTTAAAGATTGTAAAAAGTAATAAGAAGTTTTATTACAAAGGTTTAAATAGTTTTACTGTAAGGCAAATAAGCAGCAAAATAAACACAACAGTATTTTCAATGACAGTTATATGTTTGATGTTATTTATTACAATATGTGTATTATCTAGTGCTTTATCTATGAAAAATTCTTTAAATAGGTCATTTGAAAGCTATGCACCAAGAGATGTGGAATTAAGCAAGAGATGTGACATAGATGAGAATTTAAAAGATTATGGTTATACTGATGAACAAATTGAAGGTTCAAAGATGAGTATAAAAGAAATATTAGATAAATTAGACTTTGATTATCAAAAATATTTCAAAAATATAGAAGAATACGCTATATATACAAATAATGAAGTTAATTTAAAAAGCGTATTAGGAGATTATTATGAAAATGCTTCGTCAAAATATTCTTCTTTAATATATGACCACAAAGTAGAACTAATGAAATTAAGTGATTATAATAAATTGGTTAAAAGTTTGAACTTGAAAAAAATATCATTAGATGATAATCAATATGCATATGTAGCAAATTATGAAATGTCAGTAAATTTGGAGAATGACGCACTAAAAACAAATCCAAAAATAGTTATAGATGGTAAAGAATATTTACCTAGATATGATAAATGTGTAGATGGATTTTATGAAATGGCAGGTAATAAGATAAATGATGGATTTATTGTTTTGCCAGATAGTGCATTTGTAAATAGTAAAAAAACATTTGAATTTTTAGTTGCAGATTATAATGGAGAGACAGATAAAATAGAAGAAATGGTAAATGATTTAATAAACAGAGATTATTATAAAAATACGAATTTAACTATAAATACTAAAGCAGATATTAGAGATTCTAGTGTTGGGCTAGGTGCGATTGTTACATTTATTGGATTATACTTAGGAATTATTTTCTTAATTTCGTGTGCAGCAATACTTGCATTAAAGGAACTTTCTGAATCCAGTGATAATTTTATTAGATTTGAAATGCTTAGAAAAATAGGCGTTGATGAAAAAGATTTAAACAAAGCTTTATTTAGACAAATAGAAATATTTTTCATGTTTCCACTTTTGATTGCGATTATTCACTCTATTTTTGGAATTAAGTTTAGTAATTATATACTTAAGGCAAGTGGAGTAAGCTTTGATTTGAATTCTATTATTATGACTGCAGTGTTTATTGTTATTATTTATGGTGGATATTTTGTAGTTACGTATTTTAGTAGTAAAAATATTATTAGAGAGAAAAATTAAAAGGCTGTAAGTAATCATAATAACTTACAAAGTATTCATGTATATTTTCTAATTTTATAGACAAAATAAAAAATGTGAAACAAAATTGATAAAAAACATCAAAAAATGTTTCACATTTTTATTAAACTATTCTAGCAATAAGTTTTACCAAAAAATATTCAGAAGGATTACTAGGATTACCATATAAACTGCAAAGCTCTTTTAGCTTATTTTCTATTTCATCCAAAATTAATTTATGATCATTTCCAAGGTCGATTGAATATTCAGGCTTTGGAATATAATTAGGGTTATACTCATTTGTAAGGCACATTTTATATTGACCATTTTTTAACATACGTATAGAAACACCTACTAAATTATAATTAAGAAATGCACTAATAGAAAGTGAATATGGATTTTTAGTACCGCCTTCCCAAACTGAAAAATTATATTTTTTAGCGAGTAGACAAATATCATATGTTAATTTTTCAAAGTCTTTTTCAAGTTTTATTTCTTCATCTGTTTTATATTTTCTACTAGGATATTTTTGGTCAAAAGCATCTAATATCATTTTATAATTTCCTGCAATTGTTGCAACATTACCAAAAGGATGACCGAAATGATAGGATGTTCTACCATGTTTTAGGTTTCTAAACTCAATAAGAGCATGATCTGTTGTAATATTACGATCTTTAAGCTCATCAGAATAACTCTTTTTATAAATTCTTTTATATTCCTCAAAGGCTCTTGTTTGCCAGAATGTATTATAAAAAGGTGAATAAAATGATTTTATCCAATCCCACATAAATTGCTTGTCCTCAACATTTGGAGCTTCTTGGTGGCATTCAGCACATAATAATACAAAATTGCTAGGCTCATCTTTTCCACCTAATGAATCTGGAATTATGTGACAACGTTGTAATTTTCTTTCACATCCGCATCTCCAACATATAGTATCAGCTTCTGCCCAGTCAAAATTCATACCACATTCATCAATGTATTGAATCCAGTAATCAATAATATTGCGTTTAGTTGTTTTAATTGGTTTTCGTTTATTTTTCATATATACCTCCTTAAATATATTAACATATTTTTTGGAAAAAAGCGAATCTTTAAAAAAGTTAAGATAAAACTTGCAAAAAAATTCTTGTTAAAGTATAATATTGCCTTGTCAAATATAAAATTAAAGGGAGGCAATATTATTTATGTTTTTATCAGTAGTTTTAATCATAATAGGATTTGTACTATTAATTGTAGGAGCAGATATATTAGTTGATGGTTCTAGTGGAATAGCAAAAAAATTTCATATTCCAGAAATTATAATAGGACTTACAATAGTATCGATTGGAACATCAATGCCAGAGCTATTTGTAAGCATAACATCAGCTTTAGATGGATATTCAGATATGGCAATAGGAAACATTATTGGAAGCAATTTATGCAACTTATTACTTATTTTGGGACTTTCTGCAACAATAAAATCTGTTGTATTTCAAAAAGAAACAAGATTATATGAAATACCTATGTGTTTATTAGTTACAATTGTTTTAATGTATTTTTGCAATAGCCAAGGCGGAATATCTAGACTAGAAGCTGTAATATTACTTGTACTATTTTGTGCTTTTATTGGATATACAATATATATGGGAAGAAAAGAAAGTAAAAAAGAGATAGTTGAAATACAAACAGAAGAAAAGAAAAATAGTATTTTAAAAAATATTGTTTTTGTCTTATTAGGAATTTTCAGTTTGAAATTTGGTGGAGACTTAGTTGTGGATAATGCTGTAAATGTAGCGAGATACTTTAATTGGAGTGAAAAACTAATTAGTTTAACTATTTTAGCAGTAGGAACAAGTTTGCCAGAGTTAGTTACGAGTGTTACAGCAGCTGTAAAAGGAAATAGCGATATAGCTATAGGAAATATTATAGGTTCGAATATTTTTAATATTTTACTTATAATTGGAGTTTCTGCATTTATAACACCTATTACGTATAATTTCTCATATAACTTTGATTTTAGTGTGTTAATTGCATCATCAATAATTTTAGCAATATTTCCATTTATACCACCTAAAGATAAAATGAGTAGATTTAATGGTATTGTATATTTATTTATATATGTAGCATATTTAACAATTTTATTTGTAAAATAAAAAAGACACCCAATTTTAGGGTGTTTTTTATCTTTCTTCGTCATCATCTTGATGAGATGGAGCTGTTGATTTTTTAGCGTTTTTTAATAATAGTGTAGCTTCATTTCTTTGATTAAGAGTATCTAATATCGTTTGGGCAGCAGGCAATTGGCTTTTAGCTGGCAATTTGCGTATAGCTAATTCTATTTCTTCTAAAGTATTACTTAATTCATCATTCATTTTAGAGCTTTTATTAGTAAGAAGATCGTTTTGCAATAATGCTACTATTTTCTGAAGAGCTAAATCTCTAGCAGCTGGATTCATTTTCTCAAGCATCCTATTTAGGTCGTGTAATTCTGTTGCAGCTTCACCAGATAATTGTCTTCTTAATCTTCTGCCTGCAGATTTATCAAAATCTTTGCTATAAGTTTTAACCGTTTTTTCGAAGAGATGAATATCATCATTAGATAATTTCTTAAATTTCTCTGTTTGAGGCAAGAAGAAGTTTCCTGTTGAATCGTAAGTTTCAGCTGTTTTTTTAGCAATTTCTTCTAGAATTTTTGCACGTATTAATTTTTTAGTAGAATCGGTGAATTCTGTATATTTTTTATCGTCGTCATCAAATTTAACTTTTAAAGCTTTATAATCGGAAAATGCTAAAAAAGGTAAATCTGCTTCAAACATATCTTCTGCTGGGAGAATTCGTGTTAGAGTAGGGAGACGAGGACCACCAAATTTCATACAATCTAAAGCTGTTCTTTTAGAAATTATGGCCATTAGTTTTTTATTTATGTCGGTTGTGTAATCCTTTATGTCCAGTTTTTCAATGAACTCAACTAGTTTAGGGTCTTCAATTGAATCACATTTTTTGTGGATTTCTGAAAGTTTGGATAATATTTGTTGTTCGCGTTCAGCTGCAATTATAGCTTGTTGCTCTTTTTGAATTGCCTCATTATCTATTTCATTTACAATTTTTTCGGCAGTGTCTAAACTTATATCTGCTTCTGTTGCAATTGTTGCGATTGTTTCAGAAGGTAAAGATGTTGCTTGAACGGCAGTTATTACATCTTTTTCAGGAAGTTGAATTATTATATCTGCAAAATCATTATAAGTTAGAGATGTTTCTTCTTGAAGCTTTTGGAGAACTTTTCTAACAAATATATCTTCATTATTATCTTTGATTATTTCCAAAACTATATTAATAGCTTTTTCTCTTGCAGTTTCTTTTTCAGAGTCTGTTTCTTCTATTACAGATTGAACATTTTCAACAGTTTTTTGCAATGGAGTAGGTTTAGAATCATTGTTCTTTAAAAAATTTTTTAGTATTTTCATATTTTTAGTCACCTTTCTTTCTTATGTTATAAGAAATATTATAACGTGCCATTTAAATATTAGTCAAGATAAATTTAATTAATTTTGTGTGAAAATTTTGTGAAAAAATATTGACAATAAAAAATATTATGCATATAATATAAAAAGAGTTGAATAAACATTCAACTGTAACAAAAGAATTATAATATCGAAAGGGGGCACAAATGGCAAAGAACGAGTTTGTATGTGACTGCAATGTAATACATCAAGATGTTGTAGAAAACACAATAAAGCAAATGGCAGATGAAGATATGCTAAACAAATTAGCAGAATTTTTTAAGATATTAGGAGACACAACAAGAACAAAAATACTATATGCACTAGATAAAAACGAAATGTGTGTATGTGACATAGCAAATGTATTAAATATGAGCAAATCATCAATATCACATCAATTAGGAACATTAAGACGTTCTGGAATAGTAAAATGCAGAAAAGTAGGAAAAGAAGTATTTTATACATTAGATGATGAGCACGTAAAAGAAGTTTTTGAGGTAGGTATGGAACATATCGAGCATAGAAGATAAAAAATGGAGGTAAAGAAAATGAAATATAAGTTTAAAATAAAAGGATTAGATTGTGCAAACTGTGCAGCAGAATTAGAAAGAGCGATACAAAAAATAGATGGAGTAGATGAAGCAACTATAGGCTTTATGACAGAAAAATTAGTTATAGAATGTGAAGAAGAAAATAAAGAAGAAGTTATGAAAAAAGTTCAGAAAGTAGTAAAAAGAGAAGAACCAGATTGTACAATAAAAGAAGTATAAAAAGAAAGTTTGAAAAATAGTTTTAATAAATTATTTTTCAAACTTTATATTGTCAAAAACAAAGGAGGAACTAAAATATGAAAAAAAGAGCAATAAAAATACTAATAGCATTAATTATATATATAGTTGCAATTGTAGGAAATTTTGGAAACGAATTAATAAAAGATGCATTATTTATAATAAGTTATTTAATAGTTGGATTAAGTATTTTAAAAAAAGCTGTAAGAAATATCTTTAGAGGAAAGGTATTTGATGAGAATTTTCTAATGGCTGTTGCAACATTAGGTGCATTTGGAGTTGGTGAATTCCCAGAAGCAGTTGCAGTAATGCTATTTTATCAAATTGGTGAATTATTTCAAAGCTATGCTGTTGATAAATCAAGAAAATCAATATCAAGCTTAATGGACATAAGGCCAGATTATGCAAATGTTTTAAGAGATGGAAAAGAAGAAAAAGTAGACCCAGACGAGGTAAAAATTGGAGAGATAATTGTTGTAAAACCAGGTGAAAAAATACCATTAGATGGAACAATTATAGAAGGAACAACAATGCTTGATACTAAAGCTTTAACGGGGGAATCTGTACCAGTTGAAGCAAAGGAAAATGATGAGGTATTAAGTGGGTCTATAAATGAAAGTGGAAAGATTTTGGTAAAAGTATCAAAAGAATATGGAGAATCAACTGTAAGTAAAATTTTAGATTTAGTTGAAAATGCAAGTAGTAAAAAATCAAAATCGGAAAACTTTATTACAAAATTTGCTAAATATTACACACCAACAGTTGTAATTATAGCAGTAATTCTTGCAATTGTGCCACCATTTATATTTAAAGGGACATCATTTACAGAATGGATTTATAGAGCATTATCATTTTTAGTTGTATCATGTCCTTGTGCATTGGTTATATCAATACCATTAAGCTTTTTCGGAGGAATTGGTGGAGCATCTAAAATGGGAATATTAATAAAAGGAAGTAACTATTTAGAAGCACTAGCATCAACTGAAATTGCTGTATTTGATAAAACTGGAACTTTAACTAAAGGCGTGTTTGAAGTTCAAAAAATTGAAACAAATAATATAAGTAAAGACGAATTACTTGAAATTGCAGCTTATGCAGAAAACTATTCGAATCATCCTATCGCAAAATCTATAAAAAATGCATATAAAAAGGAAATAGATACAAATAGAATAAAAAATATAAAAGAAATTTCTGGGCATGGAATAAGTGTTACACTAGATGACAAGAATGTATTAATTGGTAATGAAAAACTAATGGAAGAGAATAAAATCCAATATACAAAAAGCGAGGATGTCGGAACAATATTGTATATTGCAATAAACAATGAATATAAAGGATTAATTATAATCTCAGATGAAATAAAAGAGGACTCTAAAGGTTTAGTTAAGAATTTGAAAAATTTAGGAGTAAAGAAAACAGTTATGCTTACAGGTGACAAGAAAACAGTTGGTGAAGATGTTGGAGAAAAACTTAGGTTAGACGAAGTTTATACAGAATTGTTACCAGATGGAAAAGTTGAGAAAGTAGAAAAATTAATGCAAGAAAAAACAGAAAAAGGTAAACTTATATTTGTAGGAGATGGAATAAATGATAGTCCTGTTCTTGCAATGTCAGACATAGGAATTGCAATGGGAGCATTAGGTTCTGATGCTGCAATTGAAGCTGCTGATGTTGTTATTATGACAGATGAACCATCTAAGATTGCAGATGCTATAGGTTTATCTAGAAAGACAATGAAGATTGTTAAAGAGAATATTGTTTTTGCAATTTTTGTTAAAGTTTTAGTTTTAATTCTTACTGCAATTGGTCTTTCTACTATGTGGGAAGCAGTTTTTGCAGATGTTGGAGTTTCTATAATTGCTATAATTAATGCTTTGAGAATGCTTAAGGTGAAAAAATAGTAGAATATTAAAATTTTATATGTTATAATAAAGAGGTTTCTAATAAAAAAATTAGAAACCTCAAATTATTTACAAGAGGAGAATTTATTAAAAATGAAAAATACAGAATTCGGAATATCACTAGCAGGAGGAGGCCTACAAGGCTTTGCCCATATAGGAGCATTAAAAGCTCTAGAAGAATTAGGAATACAAATAAAATACATATCTGGAACAAGCACTGGAAGTGCAATAGCAGCACTTTATGCAATGGGATGCACACCAGAAGAAATTAAACAAATATGTAAAGAAAAATACAAAAAAATCCTAAAAATAAGAAAAAAAGTACTATGCCAAATGGCAATAAACTTTCTTTTGCATAAAGAAACAAGAGTAGAGGGAATAATTGACGGAAAATTAGTCGAAAATTTTATAAATGAAGTAGCCAGAGAAAAAGAAAAAAACATAATTACAGATTTTAATGAGAGACAACTTGCTATTGCAACAGTAGATACAATTTCGATGAAAGAATGTATATTTATATCTAATGAAATAAAAAATAAAAACGAAAACATTAACTATATAACAGATATAAATATAGGAAAATCTGTACGTTCTAGTATGGCATTTCCAGCAATATTTACAACATCAAACTATAAGGAATACAATTTTATAGACGGGGGTACTGTAGATAATTTACCTGTGCAAGTGTTGAAAGATATGGGTGCTACAAAAACAATAGCAATAAGTTTTGATTTGAATAAATATTCACCAAGTAAAAGTCTAGAGGGAGTATTAATAAGAGCTTTAGATATATTTTCAAATCCTTCTGTGCAAAAATCAAGAGATTTAGCAGATATATCAATAGAAATTTATAATCCAGATACAAGTTTACTTTCTATGGACGAAATAGAAAAGACAGTGGAAAATGAATATAATGCGGTTATGAGGCAAAAAGAAAAAATATTAGCAGAGGAACAATAAATGGATGAAAAATTAACAAAGTTATACAACGGGTGCATAAAAGAATTAAAATCTATAGGTATTAATATGGAAGATAGCAAAAAAATCGGAGAAATTACCATCAGTTTAGCTAAAAGAAAAGCGAAAAGATATGGATGTTGTAAACAATCAGAACCTTTAAGCACATATTACCATATAGAATATAGAAATCATAAAAGAATTAAGATCTATGATGTGTTTATGAAACATAATATAGAAATAAGCAAGTGGGTTTTAGAGCTAAATGATGATATTATAAAAAATACTATAATGCACGAGTTAATTCACTGTTTACCATATTGTAATAATCACGGAAAAGAATTTAAAAAGTATGCCGAACTTATTAATAAGAAATTAGGATATGAGATACAAAGATTAGGAAATAAAGAAAAAGATTACGAGAAAAGCAATATTGTATTTGATAAAAGTGATGAGGTTGAATATAAGTATAAGATAAGATGTAAGAAATGTGGAATTGTATTTTATAGACAAAGATTGAAGAAAAATTTTATAAGAGATTATAGGTGCGGAGCTTGTAAAGGAAAATTAGAATTGATATAACAAAAATAACAAAATATGTTTGATTTTTCCTATCTTTTGTGATATAAATTAAAAATGTAATTACATTTTATTAATTGAAGGGAGAACTTAAAATGGAAGTAAACGAAGAAAAAAGAAAGAAATTTATGGAATTTGCAGGAAAAAGGGTAAATAATGTAATGCACGACATTCAAATATTAGAACCAATGGCAAGAAGTAACGCTTATGATTTTACAAAAGAAGATGTTGAAAAAATGTTTTATGCTATGCAAGAATCTTTAAATTCAACAAAAGCTGAATTTGAAAAGAAATTTGAGGAAAAGGCAAGAGCAGAAAGAAAAGTATTTTCTTTTGATTCAGAAATATCTATGCCAATCCAAGAAGAAAATGTGACAGAAGAAAATATAGAAAATAATATACAAGAATTTTAATAAATAAAACAGGTTAATTTTGATTTAACCTGTTTTCTAATATTATTGCTCTAAAATATATTTTCCGTGTTCTTTTTTTAGTGTATCACCAACATTAAAATCAGGATATTTATCTTTAGATATACTAAAATAGCCACCTTCCTGAATATTTGTCAAATAGATTTTATCGTCATCTATTTTTTTTACAGAAAACAAAGAACCTTCTTCTTCATCAATATTAAAGAATAAGTCATCAAGTTTTGATTTGGCATTTAAATTAGTAATTTCAAATTTTTCGTTTGTTAGTGAAAATCTATTGTCCTTAAAAATAACATTTGAACCTAAATCAAGGTTAATCAAATCATCTTTTCTAAAATTAGAGGTTTTTAGTTCGTCTCCATTTTCTATATTTACTAGAGAAACATTATCATAATTAATATCTGTAACTACGAATTTTGAGCCATTTTCGATATTTAATTCAGCATTTTCTAAATGATTTTGAAGATCTTTAATAAAGTCTGAAACAAGGTTATTTGTTTTATTGGAATCTGATAATTTCTTTTCTAAAAATTCTGATAAATTCATAATTAATACACATCCTTTCGATTCAAGGAATTGAGAATATGAATAAATTATAAAATATTTTTAAAGAAAAATCAAGTGAAAAATGTTTACATATAAAATTTAGAATGATATAATCATTTTAAATTTTATAGGGGTACAAAAAGATGAGAAAAAAAGGTTACAAAAGCAAATATAATTTAGTGATTTCTATAATTACACTAATACTTATAATTTTTATAGGATATTATGAAAATAAATACGGAACGGATGTAGATGGTAATCAGAATGTCCAGGTATCGGAAAGTATACAAAAATCATTTAATCTAGATGATATTCCAGAATTTGATGGGAAAACGCCTTATGTAATTATTAATAATAATGAGCCAAATTTTCCAGAAGAAGATTTTAACAGTAACAGTTTTGAGAAATATAGCGAATTAGATAGTTTAGGAAGATGTGGAGTAGCTTATGCAAATGTTTCAAAAGTGACTATGCCAACAGAAGATAGAGGAGAAATAAGCAAAGTAAAACCTACTGGGTGGCATACAGTAAAATATGACTGTGTAGAAGGAAAATATCTGTATAATAGATGTCATTTGATAGGATATCAACTTACAGCGGAAAATGCAAATAAACAGAATTTGATAACAGGAACAAGGTACCTTAATGTAGATGGAATGCTTCCTTTCGAAAATCAAGTTGCAGAATATGTAAAGCAAGAAAACGGACACGTACTTTATAGAGTAACACCAATTTTTAAGGAAAATAATTTAGTGGCAAATGGGGTACAAATGGAAGCAGAATCTATTGAAGATAAAGGAGAAAAAGTTAAATTTAATGTGTATGCATATAATGTTCAGCCAAATATAAAAATAGATTATTTAACAGGAAATAGCGAGTTAATTGAGTAAAGTGATTTTATACGTAATTATTATAGCGAAAAATGTCGAATTTTGCGATGAAAAATGATTGACAAAATATCAGATTTTGACATATAATATGAACTATAATTTCGAATTTTATTTATTCAATTAATTTATTTGAGAAAAATTTGTTTCAAAAATTATTTTTATCATCTCTATGAATTTTTTATAAATGAAAATTTGAAAAATAAAATATGAAAGGAGGAGATAACTATGACTGAGGAACAAAGAGATAGTCTTTTAATAGAAATGTCTGAAAATATAAAAACAATAAATAATGTGTTAGAAAAACATTCAGAAATATTAGAAAGCCATTCAAAAATGTTGGGAGAACATTCAAAAGAATTAGTAAATCTGAGACAGGATATGTTAAGAATGGAACAAGAACTTACAGAAAAAATCGATAAAAATTCAAAGGAAATTGTTTGTTTGGGGCAAAATATGGAAAGAATGGAAAAAGAGCTTACAGAGAAAATCGATAAAAATTCAAAAGAAATAGTTCGTTTAAGGAAAAATACGGCAAAAATGGAATATGAACTTACAGACAAAATAATGGCTTTGTTTGATTTAGGCGAAGTGAATAAAGACAAATTTGAAGAAACGGACTTACGAATAAATGGAATTCAAAATACTCTAGAGTGGCATGATAGGAGACTTATGAAAATAGAAATGACAGATTAAAAATCAAGATATAATTGCACCCCGAAATAGGTGTGATTATATCTTTTTCTTGCAAAAATTTTTAGAAAAAATACGAAAATTTATTTGACAAATCTGCTCAAAAAAAGTATAATATTAAGGTTCACTTAACCTAGAACACGTACTATTACGGCAAAAACATAAAGAAAGAAGGAGAGAAAAAATGGAACAAGAAGAAAACATATTAGGAAAAGAAAAAATAAGTAAACTAATCAAAAAATTTTCTATTCCGTGCATAATATCTCTACTTGTAAATTCGCTATACAACATAGTAGACCAAATATTCATAGGTCAAGGAGTAGGATATTTAGGAAATGGAGCAACAAATGTTGTATTTCCATTAGTAATGATAGGATTAGCATTTTCACTAATGTTTGGAGATGGAGCATCAGCTTATTTAAGCTTAAAACTAGGTGAAAAGAAGAAAGATGAAGCAAAAATCGGTATAGGAAATGGAGTTACATTATGTGTAATTACATCAGTAATATTTTGTGCAATCACATTAATATTTTTACCAGTATTTTTAAAGATATTTGGATGTACAGATAATTTAAAAGATTATGCAATGACATATGGAAGAATAATAGCAATAGGATTCCCATTTTCAATGATAGGAACAACATTAAACTCGATAATTAGAGCAGATGGAAGTCCAAAATACTCAATGACATCAATGCTTGCAGGAGCAATTTTAAATACAATATTAGACCCAATATTTATATTTGTATTTCATAAAGGAGTTGCAGGTGCAGCAATTGCAACAGTTATAAGTCAAATTTTAACATTTTTATTAAATGTAGCATATATTAAAAGATTTAAATCTATAAAATTAGATAGAGATAGTATAAAATTAAGACCAAATGTATGTAAAAAAGTATCTGCATTAGGAATAAGCAGTTTTATAACACAAATGAGTATAGTATGTGTTATGACAGCAGAAAACAACCTACTTGGAAAAGCAGGGGCAGAGAGCAAGTTTGGCGCTGAAATACCAATTACAGTACTTGGAATAGTTATGAAAATAAGCCAAATACTAAATAGTATAATAATAGGTATTGCAGCAGGAAGTCAACCAATATTTGGATATAATTATGGAGCTAAAAAATATGATAGAGTAAAACAAGCTCTAAAAATAGTGTTAGGTTCAAGTTTAGTAATAAGTACAATAGCATTCATATTATTCCAAACAATACCAGATAAATTAATAGCAATATTTGGTAGTGGAGACGAAAATTATATGGAATTTGCGTGTTTAGCGTTTAGAACATATCTATTTTTATGTATATTCAATGGTATACAGATACCATCAGGAATATTCTTCCAAGCAATTGGAAAAAGCACTAAAAGTGCAATATTATCACTTTCAAGACAAATTGTTATATTAATACCATCTATGATAATTTTAAGTCATATATTTGGTTTAATGGGCGTTTTATATGCAGGACCTGTAGCAGATGGAATAGCATTTATATTAGCTGCAATTTTATTGATTAGAGAAGTAAAACATCTAAAAGCTAATGGAACAGAGACTAAAACAGAAAAAGAAGAAATCAACGTTACTGCAAATTTGGAAAATCAAATTATAATAACACTTTCAAGAGAATATGGTTCAGGTGGAAGATATATTGGAAAATTAGTTGCAGAAAAACTTGGAATTAAATTATATGATAAAGAGTTTGTTGCAAAACTAGCAGAAGAAACAGGACTTTCTTCAGAGTATATCGAAAACAATGAACAAAAAAGAGGAGCTTTAGAAACTCTAAATAATGGTTATTATTCAGGATTAAGCAATTCGGATGAATTATTTATAAAAGAATCTGAATTAATTAAAAAAGTTGCAAGCGAAAATTCTTGTGTAATAGTTGGTAGATGTGCAGACTTTATATTAAAAGAAAACAAAAATGTATTTAAAGTATTTGTTTACAGCAATATGGAAAATAAAATAAAAAGAACAACTAATATTTATGGATTAGATAAAAATAAAGCTGAAAAAGAAATAAATAGAATAAATAAATTAAGAGCAAATCATTATAAATATTATACAGAAAAAGATTGGAATAATCCCGAAAATTATGATATTTGTATAAATAGTGATAGTTTAGGTGTAGAAAAAGCGGCAGATTTAATTTGTGAAATGATAAAAGAAAAAGCACTTTTAGCTTAAATGTAGGAGGTGAAACATTGATGGGAAAAGTTGTACCAGAATTTTTTGAAAAACTTCTAGTAGAGCAATATGGCAAAGAAATTGAGGAGAATACAATTTGTAATTTGATAAAGCCTAAAAAAGTAACTTTAAGAGTAAACACAATAAAATCTAATACTGCTGAAATTAAAACGGTTTTAGAAGCTAAAAATATAGGTTTTAAGACTGTAAATTGGTATAAGGATGCTTTTATAATAGAAAATGTAAAAGAAGATAGAATTAAAGAATTAGAAATATATAAGCAGGGGAAAATTTATTTACAAAGTTTGTCATCAATGTTACCACCATTAGTATTAAATCCGAAACCACAAGAAAATATACTAGATATGGCTGCAGCGCCTCGGAGGAAAAACAACTGAGATGGCAGCTTTGTCTGGAAATAAAGCATATATTACTGCTTGCGAGAGAAATAAAATAAGAGGAGAAAAGCTTAAATATAATTTAGAAAAGCAGGGAGCTAGTATGGTAAATGTAATGTTAGAAGATGCTGGAAATTTGAGCGATTTCTTTTCTTTTGATAAAATTTTACTTGACGCACCTTGCAGTGGAAGTGGAACAGATAATGTTTTTAAGAGTAACTTTACTTTGGATTTGGTCCAAAAATCTAAAAAGACACAGGAAAGATTACTAAGAAAAGCCTTAAAAATTTTAAAACCTGGAGGAGAGATGGTTTATTCTACGTGTTCTATTTTGGTAAAGGAAAATGAAGAGGTTATAGAAAAGGTTTTAAAAGAATTTAAAGCAAGTCTTGTGCCAGTTTATTTAAGTGGTGAGATTGAATGCTTACCAAGTAAGTTAAAAGATGTAGCAGTAGTTGCTCCAAATGAATTATTTGAGGGATTTTTTGTAGCAAAAATTAGAAAAAATAATATAACTTAAAAAATACTGCATTAATTGATTTTGTCAACAAAATATGGTATTATAACTATATAAAGCTAATCTGCTATAAAAAAACAAAAATTGAAAGGAGAAAAGCAATGAAATTAGAATTATTAGGAGAATTAGGTCAAGAAAAAAAACTAGAGAACATTGCTAAAGCAGTAAATTTTGCAAGAGAGAAAGTTGAAAATTTGCCTGAAAAAGAATTAATGAAGTGTATTAAACAATTGGGGTTTGACCGGATATATGTAGATTTGTCTGAGGATTTGTTATGGATGGATTTCGATAGTTGGGCAGAACGAAATTATGATTCGTACGAAAAGAGGATTCGTTCTTGTGCAGAGTACTGGGACGGAATTCATGAGGACATTAATCATTATCCGCAGAATGAACCATTATTCTACAATATAAGAATAGTTTCATTTGTACTTAAAAAGAATGTTGACGTGGAAATATTTTTAACTGACGAGGAAGGCAATGTGACCAATGAAGATGTGACTTCTTTTGTAGAAAGTAGTTTTGGTAAAATAGCCAAGAAAATTGAAAACACTGCCTTAGGAACTAAGATGATATTTGACTTAAAACTTTTCTAATTTAAATTACTCCACCCATTGCACTTGTATCTTAAGTGCAATGGGTATTTTTTTGTAATTTATAAAAAAATCTTGTAATTTTATTTCAATATGCTATAATGATAACTGTAAAATACAAATCACAAAAATACGAAAGGAGAAATAAAAATGTCAACAACAAAATTTGTTTTAAATGAAACATCATATTTTGGAAATGGCGCAAGAGAAGTACTTGCAGAAGAAATTACAAAGAGAGGATTTAAAAAAGTATTTTTAGTATCTGATAAATCTTTAGTAAAAGCAGGAGTAGCTGCAAAAGTTGAAGAAGAGCTAAAAAAAGCTAATATAGAATATACATTATATTCAGAAATAAAACCAAATCCTACAATAAAAAATGTATTAGATGGAGTAGAAGCTTGCAAACAATCAGGAGCTGACTTAATAGTTGCTGTTGGTGGTGGTTCAAGTATGGATACTGCAAAAGGAATATCAATAGTAATGACAAATCCAGACAGAAGTGATATTAGATCATTAAATGGATTATCAAATACAGTTAACAAAGGTATGCCAGTTATTGCAATGCCAACAACTGCTGGAACTGCAGCAGAAGTTACAATTAACTATGTAATAACAGATGAAGAAAGAAAAATAAAAATGGTATGTGTAGACCCACATGATATTCCAATAATTGCTATTGTAGATACAGAACTTATGGCATCAATGCCAAAAGGCTTAGCTGCTGCAACAGGATTAGATGCATTAACACATGCAGTTGAAGGGTATATTACAAAAGCACACAATTTAATGTCAGATATGTTCCATATGAAGGCCATAAAATTAATATTTGAAAATTTGAGCAAAGCGGTAAATGATAAAGATCCAGATGCAATTGAAAAAATGGGATATGCTCAATATATAGCAGGAATGGGATTTTCAAACGTTGGACTAGGAATTGTTCACTCAATGGCTCACCAATTAGGTGCTGTGTATGACACACCTCACGGAATTGCAAATGCAATGTTATTACCAACAGTTATGAGATTTAATGGAGAAAATCCAGAAACAGCTCAAAGATTTAGAGAAATTTTATGCGAAATTGGTAGACCAGATGCAGCTCACCTAAATGACCAAGATGTTATAAATACATTTGTATGGATGATTTCTGAATTATCTAAATCAGTTGGTGTAACTCAAAAAATTACTGATTATGGTGCAAAAGCAGAAGATTTTGAAATGCTTGCTGAAAAAGCTATGCAAGATCCTTGCAAACCAGGAAATCCTAGAGAGGTTTCAAAAGAAGAATTTGTTGAGTTGTTTAGAAGAGCAGCTGAATAGGATTTATATAAAAAATATAGCTAGATATTTTTCGTATTTATCTAGCTTTATTTTTTTATTTTGCTCTTGGATAAGGTTTAACTTCATTTGTTAATCCTAATAGGTAATCAACGCTTGTATCAAATAATATTGACATTTTCTTTAATGTTTCAATTGGAATATTAATTTTGCCCAGTTCGTATTTGCTATAGTTTGTTTGAGATATATTTAGAAATTCTGCAACGTCTTTTTGCTTCATTTCTCTGTCTTCTCTAATATCTTTTATTCTTAACATATTCTCACCTCAATATTATTATAAAAAAGTTATGAGATAACTATTGACATTTAGTTATAATTTAACTATAATATTTTTAAATTTATAATGACAAATGAAAAGTGAGGAAAAGTATGATGAAAAATAATGATAATGGTATTACTTTGATTGCTTTGGTAGTTACAATAATAGTTTTGATTATTTTAGCACGGGGTTAGTATTTCTATGATTAGTGGGGAAAATGGAATTTTAAAACAAGTTAAAAATGCACAAGAAAAAACACAAAGTTCATCAATTAAAGAAGAAAGACAATTAACTCAAATATTAGCAAGTATGAATACAGAAACATATTTATATGAAGATATTTATTACAATAAAAAAGTACAAGTTCCAATACCAGCTGGTTTTTCAATTAGTAATATTGAGGAAGAAAGAGATGTTGAAAAAGGACTAATTGTTATGGATTCTTTAGGAAATGAATTTGTGTGGATACCAATTTTAGATGCAAATGAATATCAAAGAAATTTTAATTATCCAAGTAATTATGAATCATATTTAGAATATACACCATCAAATTCAACATTTACAGATACGGGATATTTACCAGAAGGTATACAACCTGAAATTGATGAAGCATTAAGCAATGAAGATGCAGAAAAAAATGCAGTATTAAAATACAATGGATTTTATATATCAAGATATGAGGCAGGAAATGATAATGAAAAAATAGTTAGTAAAAAGGATTCTAAGGTTTGGATTAATATTAATTATACAAAAGCGAAATTAATAAGTAAAGATATGTATAATACAGATAAGGTGAAAAGTGCATTGTGTTCAGGAATTCAGTGGGATATGATAATGAATTTTGTTAACGAAAAAAATGACGGAAGAAATGAAGTATTTAATGTTAAAATAATGGATACTAAAAGACATACAGGAAATTTATTACAATCAGGAAAAAATGAAAGCGACAGAGTGCAAAATATATACGATTTAGAAGGAAATTGCAGCGAGTGGGTTGCTGAAAAAACCAATATAAAAAATGAGCCATATGTTAATAGAGGAGGGTATTTTGGCAATAAATATGGAACTGCTGCAAGTGCACGAAATTCTAATGGTGACCGAGAATATGATAGGAAATCATTCCGAGTTGTATTATATGTAATGTAATATTATAGAATCAATAAAAGATAGAAAGATTCTATCTTTTATTGATTCTGAAACTTAACCTTAGCAGCATCAATTTTATTCTGTTCAGCTACATCAGTCTTATACCAACCTTTTTCAGCCATCAAATTATAAATTTTATTTTGAATATCCAAAGAAGTATTTAAAGCATCTTTAAAAGCAGTATGAACCTCTGTTGTAGTAGACTCTAATGCACCGTGAAGATACAAATCACAAACACCTTTAATAACTAACAATTCATCTTCCATCAATTCTTTATCTTCCATAATAATCTCTCCCTTCTACAATAAATTTAAAAACTTATTAGATAATTCAGCATGCTTATTTTCAAGTTCTTTTACATAAGAAGAAAGGTTAACATCTAATAATTTAGTTGATGTTTTATTACTATTATTCTTCATAAAATTTTCATGTGAAATAGCATCCTCAACATATAATAGCTCTTTGCTTGTCATAATAATCACCACCTAAATTAATTATGTACAAATAAAAATAAAATATACCATAGATTTTCACCAGAAAATATCGTATAACGATAAAAAGAGGTGAAAATTTCTGATCGGGGACGGTTCCTTTTCGCGAAAAGAACCGTCCCCAATCAGAAAAATCACAAAAGTATTGGCTCAATCTGCTCTCCATCTAATGCTGCCTCTACAGTTTTTACAATATACTCTGGGTCAAAAACAATAGACCTAGGTTTAGTAATAGGATTATCCTGTTTAAAAGGAACAAAATAATAATTTTTACGATTAATAAGACTACCAATGCTTACCAAATTAGCACCAAGACCATTATTTGTAGAAGGTGCAATAACTACTGGCAAATTATTTCTTAAGTGCGACTTCACAGCCATTAAGGCCGGAGTATCTATAATATCACAGGCAAGTTTAGACATAGTATTTCCGCTTGCTGGTGCAACTATCATAATATCAGTTAAATGCTTAGGACCAATGGGTTCGGCATCTTGAATGGTATGAATAATGTCTTTTTCGGAGATTTTTTTTATTTCATCAATAAATTCTTTAGCTTTGCCAAATTTAGTATCAAGTTCATAACTATTATAAGACATAATAGGGATAATATCAGCCCCAGCTTTTTTTAATTCTTTCATTTTAGGAATTGTTTTACTAAAAGTACAGAATGAGCCTGTAAGTACAAATCCAATTTTTTTACCTTTAACTTCCAAAATCCATCATAGCCTCCTTTCTAAAAAATATCTTTGTATATAATATGAATTTATGACAAAATTTTTGCGTGAAATTTGTAAAATTTTGTAGGTATCTTTTGGTTGCGAAAATTTGTATATTGTGATAGAATTTGAAAAACATTAAATTGGGACCAAAAAGAACCGACCCTAATGGTCCCAAATGAACAAAGAAAGGAAAAAGACAAAATGGAAGAAAAATATACTTGGAATTTAACAGATATATTCAAAACAAAAGAAGAATTTGAGAAAGAAATAGAAAAATTAAATAAAATGTTAAATGAAATAAAAACATACCAAGGAAAATTATTTAATAGTTCAGAAAACATCTATCAATGTTATAGAAATTATGAAAAGGCATTAGAATATTATGAAAAAATATATGCATATGGAATGCTAAAGTTTCATTTAGATATGGCAAATAGTGAAAATATAAAATTGTTTAAAAGATGTGAGGGAATAGGAACAGAATTTGAGATGACTACATCTTTTATAACGCCTGAAATAACTGATATTGATACAGATTTATTACTAAAATATTTAGATGAAAATAATGAACTTAAACGATATGAAAGATTAATAAAAGAAATAATTGAAAATAAACCTCATATATTATCAAAAGAAGAAGAAAATATTTTAGCAAACTATTCTGAGGTATTTAATAGTAGCAAAAATGCATTTGAAATACTAACAAATACAGAATTCAAATTTGGAATTATAGAATTGAAAGATGGGAAAAAAGTAGAGCTAACAGATAGTAATTATACAGAATTTATGAAAAATCAAGATGAGGATATAAGAAAAAAAGCATTTAATATGTATAGAGAAAAATATAAGGAGTTTTGTGGAACGATATCGGAATTGTACTTAAGCAAAGTAAGAGAAAATGTTATTACTGCAAGACTTCGCAAATATTCTTCTGCTTTAGAAATGGAAGTATTTAAAGATGATTCAAACTTAGATGTATATAATAATTTAGTTGAAGCAGTAAATCAAAATTTAAATGCTAACCATCAATTTACATCATTGAAAAAGAAGCTATTAAAAAAAGAGGAATTTCATATTTACGATATGTTTTTAAACCCATTTGAAAGAGAAAAAGATAATATAAGTTTCGAAGAGGCAAAAGAACAAGTTTTAAATGCGTTAAGTGTAATGGGAGAAGAATACACAAATAGAATAAAATTTGCTTTTGATAATGGTTGGTTGGATTTATATCCATCTGAAAATAAATACAATGGCGCATATAATGCGAGTGTATACGGAGTACATCCATATGTATTGTGCAACTATATAAATCAAAAAAGAGATGTGAGTGCAATTGCTCATGAGTTTGGACACGCAATGCATTCGTGCTATGCTAGCGATAATCAAAATGTTATCGATGCTAATTATACGACTATGATAGCAGAAATAGCGTCAACAACTAATGAAATTTTATTAGCTAAATATCAAATTAAAGAAGAAAAAGATAGCAGGAAAAAAGCAGAATTAATATATGAATTAATTGATATGATAAGGTCAACACTTTTTACACAAACTATGTTTGCAGAATTCGAAAAAGAGATTCATTTCAAAGTTGAAAAAGGAGAAACTTTATCGGCTGAAGATATTTCAGATGTTTACTATAGATTAAAAGTAAAATATACAGGCAAAGATTGTATTATTGATAAAAATGCAAGATATGAGTGGGCATATATACCACATTTCTATACGCCGTTTTATGTATATAAATACGCAACAGGAGTATCAGCAGCGATAATTATAGCAACAAATATATTAGCTGAAAAAGAAGGATATGTAGAGAAATATAAGAATATGCTAAAACAAGGATGTACCAAAAAAGCAGTTGAATTACTAAAAATGGTAGATGTAGACTTAGAAGATATAAACACATATAAAGGAGCAATCAACTTTTATAGAGAATTAACAAAAGAACTAAAAAAACTAATTTAATTTGTAATAGGGGATAGTATATGGAACAAGTTTTAGAAAAAGAAGAAATTGAACAAAAAAATGAAACAATAAATGAAAAGAAACATATTAAAATACTGGGAATTACTTCTTGGAGATTATTTGCTTATTTTATAATATACAGTGTAATAGGTTTTATTGTAGAAACTTTATTTGGAATAGCAAAATATGGAACACTTGAAAGCAGACAGAGCTTCCTTTACGGACCATTTTGTGCAATATATGGTATTGGAGCAATTATAATGATTTTATTTTTGCAATACTTCAAAAAAAATTACAATACTCTGTTTGTTGGTGGATGTATAGTTGGTTCTATTACCGAATATTTAGTGAGTTGGATAGGGGAAATGATTTTACATCTAAAATGGTGGGATTATTCTAAAATGCCATTTAATATAAATGGCAGAATCTGCTTATTGTATTCCATCTTTTGGGGCTTTTTAGGATTATATTTAATGATATCTGTAAATCCAAAAGTAGACAGGTTAATAAATTATATAAAAAGTAAAATCTCAACAAACTTATTACAAATATTTGTTGTATTGTGCACAATATTTATGTTTGTTGATTGTGTATCAACTGCATTTGCTTTGTCATTTTTCACAATTAGAACTGTAAAAGAGAAGGGAATAGAGGTGAAAAATCAGGTTTATATAGATGAAGCTTACGAGGATATTTATAGTAATGAATTACTTGTTAAAATAATTAATAAATTTTTTAATAATGAAAAAATGCTTATGACATTTCCAAGACTTACAGTTGAAGATTCTAATGGAAATATTATTAGAGTTAGTGAATTATATCCAGAATTAAGAACTTATTATTGTAAGTTTGGTGGAGAAGAAAAATAATAGGACATTTTTCTGATTGGGGACGGTTCTTTTTCGGAAAAGGAACCGTCCCCAATCAGAAAAATTACAAATCAGCCAAAGGGTTTCTTTCAACCGCATTTCTAACCTGTTCATTACTTACATGAGTATAAATCTCAGTAGTAGAAATACTTTCGTGTCCCAAAAGCTCTTGCAAGGCTCTAATATCGACACCTCCATATTGATACATAAGAGTGGCTGCAGTATGACGCAATTTATGTACAGAATATTTTGCTGAATCAATACCAGCTAAACGTAATTCTTTATATATAATTTCTTGGACAGTACGTTTTCCAATTCTTTGACGTCTTTCACTTAAAAATAAAGCTTTTTCCGAATCTTTAGTGTCTTTTTTTACACCTGTTTTAGGTCTTACAGCTATGTAATCATTTATAGCTTTTATACAAGCTTTGTTTAAATATATTGTTCTTTCTTTATTACCTTTACCAATAACATTCATTTGACATTCTTCAAAATTGATATCTTTAATATTAATTCCTACAAGTTCCGATAAACGCATACCACAGTTTAAAAATAGGGTAGTAATAGCGTGGTCTCGTTCATTGTTTCTATTATCTTCATTATCAGACACTTCAAGCAATTTTTTGCTTTGCTCTAATGTTAAATACTTAGGAAGCCTCTTATCTAATTTTGGAGTTTCTAAATTTTGAGAAGGATTTATTTCTATTATATTTTTTACACACAAATAATTAAAAAATACTCGCAAACTCGATACTTTTCTTGACCTAGTTGAGGCCTTACTATTAAAATTTGTTGTTAAATATGCAAGAAAAGAATGCAAATCATCTAATTTTATCTTTTTTATTGTATCTAAAGAAACATCATCATAATCGATTTTATCTAATTCTGTTTCATTTGTTAAATGAAAATGCATTTTTATAAATTTTAAAAAAGTTGCTAAATCATAGTTATACTCTTTTACTGTATTTGGTGATTTATTTTGAATTGTTACCATATAATCTAAAAAACTATTTAAATAATCAGGATTTTTTTCTCGTGAAATCATTACTTTTTCCTCCGTTTCATTGATAAATGTATTATATATTTTGATAGTTTAAAAGTCAATTAATATTAACAAATATTTGTTTATATAAAAATAATATTTTGTATTGAAATATTTTGATTAATGTGGTAGCATAAAAACAAAATAGGAGGAACAATAAATGAAAAAGAAGAAAATAAATAAAAAACGTGTTTTGATTTTATTCTTAATAATTGCAATAATTATTGTATCAATAATAAAATTAAATAAAAAATCAAGCAAAAATGAAGATACTGAAATAGATGAACAAGCACAGACAACTGAACAAGTATCAAATGACAATAAGGCAAATGACAATCAAAATAAAGAAGATGAAAATTTTGTATTAGAACAAAAATTGCAAACAGGGAAAAAATTAAGTGAAGATGGTTTACCAGTACTTATGTACCATTTTTTCTATGATAAATCAAAAGATTCGGGAAAAGATGGAAATTGGATAGAAATATCAAATTTTGAGGAACAAATGAAATATTTAGCAGAAAATGACTTTTATTTTCCGACTTGGGAACAAGTAGAAAATTATATTGATGGAAAACAAGAATTACCTGAAAAAAGCATTGTCATAACAGTTGATGATGGAGATCCATCATTTTTCGAGCTTGCAGTACCAATTATTCAAAAATATAAAATTCCTACAACGTCTTTTGTAATAACATATTGGTATGGAAATAGGGCAAATGATAAGCAAGATTATGTAAGTTACCAATCTCATTCTTATGATATGCATAAAGCTGGAAGTAATGGCAAGGGCGTAATGCTTTCTTGGGATTATGATAAAATAAAAGATGATATTTTACTATCAAGAGATGTATTAGGTGGAGCAAATATTTTTTGCTATCCTTTTGGGCAGTATAATGATTTAGATATAAAGGTACTTAAAGAAAATGGATATAGGTTGGCTTTTACTACTAAAGGTGGTAAAGTTAAAAAAGGAAGCTCTAAGTACGAATTGCCTAGAGTTAGAATTTCGGGTAATACTGGAATTGAAGAATTTAAGAAAAAAGTAGAGTGATTTTTGGCAAAAGGACCGTATCATTTCGCGAAAAGAAACGATCTTTTCGCGAAATGATACGGTCCCAATGGAAAAAGAAACGGTCCTAATACGAAAAATTATATAACATTCTGCACATAAATTTTATAACTGCAAGAAAGCAAAACAGATTTTAGTAAATATTTATTGCCATCTACAGAATCATTATCAGCAAAATCTTCTTTATTAAAAGCACATCTCAAGGCTTCTTCAAACAAACCGCAAAATCTATTGTATGCATGTTCAACATCAGTATGTTTTAATGCTCTATCAATTAGATTATAAATTTCGTTCATACTATAAACTTGCTTTAAAATACAAATAGCAAAAATTTTAGCGCACTGAATTTTAGAATATTTTTTCTTAATAGGCGCATCTATTAAATGATTTTTTACATAATTATTAATCATAGTTTTAGTCAAAATTTGATTTTCTTTTTTATCTTCATTTCCGCTATTACAAGGCAAAAAAGCCTCCAAAGAGGAATTTATAAATGTTACTACTTGGTCTAAATATAAATCTACATTAGGAAGTTCATTCCATCTTGGAATATGGACTTTATCTAATGAAATTGAATCTTTTTTATTATTACACATATTGTTATCCCTTCTTTCAAGGCTTATAATAGCATTTTTAGAAGCAGTAGTCAAGTAAATTGACAAAGTAGTGTAAATATGATAATCTAGTTTGGAAAACTAAATAAAAGGAGAAATAATATGAAATCAAAGGAAAAAAATAAATTTAGAGATGTTCCTATATTTAATAATATAAAGGAAGTAATATATAATTCGGTAAAATTATATAGAGATAATATTGCATTTGTTACAAAAATAAAAAAAGAAAATAAAAGTGTAGAATATATAAATCATACATATCAAAATTTTTTGGATGATATCAATTCATTTGGAACAGCTCTTTATGCATTAGGGCTAAAAGGAAAAAGAGTTGCAATTGTTGGCAGAAATAGATATGAATGGGCGGTTGCTCATATTAGTAATTTATTTGGAGGAATTGTTTCTGTTCCTATAGATAAAGAATTACAATTAAGTGAGTTAGAAGATTCTTTAATAAGAGCAAAGGTTGATGCAATTGTATTTGATGAAAAATATGAAGAAAACATAGATATAATAAAACAAAACGGAAAAACTAAAATAAAAGATTTTATATGTATGGGAAATTTGGATAATTACACAAAATTTGAAGAATTATTAAGAAATGGAAGAAATCAAGCATTAAATGGTAACAGAGAATTTATAGATAATGAAGTAAATTCTGAAGCGATGAGTATACTTTTATTCACATCCGGAACTACATCAAAATCAAAAGCTGTAATGCTTAATCAAAAAGGACTTGCGACTAATATTGCTGATATGTTGATGGTTGAAAGCTTATATCCAACAGATACAAATATTGCCTTTTTACCATTTCATCATATTTTTGGTTCAACTGGAATGTTAGTTATGTTAGCATCAGGTGTAAAAACTGTATTTCCAGATGGATTAAGATATATAAAGCAAAACTTAAAAGAATATGGAGTATCTGTTTTTGTTGGAGTACCATTACTTGTAAATAAAATGTACGAAAATATAGAAAAAGAAATTGAAAAGCAAGGTAAAACAAAATTAATAAATACAGCTACAAAAATAAGCAACTTTTTATTAAAATTTAATATTGATATAAGAAGAAAATTATTTAAACAGGTTTTAGATGGTCTAGGTGGAAAAATGAGATTAATAATATCTGGAGGTGCTCCTTTAGATAAAAATGTATCTATAAAATTTAATGAATTAGGAGTACGTTTAATTCAAGGATATGGTCTTACAGAAACTAGTCCTGTTATTTCAGCAGAAAATGACAAATACATAAGAAATGGTTCTGTAGGCTTTCCTATGAGACATTTAACAGTTGAAATTGTAAATAAAGACAAAGATGGAATAGGAGAGGTACGTGTAAAAGGTCCTAATATAATGATGGGATATTACGAAAATGAAGAAGCAACAAATAAAGTCTTAAAAGATGGATGGTTCTATACAGGTGATTTGGGTTATATTGATAATGATGGTTTTTTATTCTTAACAGGTAGAGAAAAAGATGTTATTGTTATGAAAAATGGAAAGAAAGTTTTCCCTGAAGAGCTTGAAGTTTTAGTAAATAATTTACCAGAAGTAGAAGAATGTTTTATATATGGAATGGCTCAAAAAGGTGACAAAAATGACCCTATGGTTTCAGTTAAGATTGTGTATAATAAAGATGCAATAATAAATAGAAATGAAAACGAATTATATGATATATTGTGGAATGAAGTTAAAGAAATTAATAAGACTTTACCACCATATAAATATATTAAAAATATGATTATAACAGATAAACCTTTAATTAAGACTACTACTCATAAGATTAAGAGAAAAGAAGAATTGGCTTTAATTGAGGGAAAATAAAATTAAACCAAGCAAATATTAAAAAATGATATTTGCTTGGTTCAATTTTTCTTGACTTTTAACTATCAACAATATATAATTCACATATCGAAAGGAGAGTGATAAAATGCAAGACTTAGAAGAAAGCCTAAGAATTCTATCTTCGCAAAAAAGCAAATTAAAAGATTTAGGTGATTCACTTTGACATCCCAAAACTAGAAGAAAAACTTAAAAATTTAGAAGCCGAAACAACAAACCCATCATTTTGGGAAGATAGCCAAAATTCAAATAAAGTACTATCCAAAATAAAAGGTATAAAAGGAAAATGCCAAAAATACAGAGATCTAGAAAATGAAATAAGCAATACAATAGAATTAATAGACCTGCTAAAAATGGAATATGACGAAGAATTAGCTATAGAAATGGAAAAAGACATAAAAAAAATAGGTAAAGATTTAGAAAAATTTGAAATAGAAACACTTTTATCAGGCAAATACGACAAAAACAATGCCATATTAACTTTGCATCCCGGAGCAGGGGGAACAGAAGCACAAGATTGGGCAGAAATGTTATATAGAATGTACACTAGATGGGCTACTAAATCTGGTTACAAAGTCGAAGAATTAGATTATTTAGAAGGAGATGAGGCAGGATTAAAAAGTGTGACATTTGAGGTAATAGGTGAAAATGCTTATGGATACCTAAAAGGCGAAATGGGAGTGCATAGACTAGTTAGAATATCACCATTTGATAGTGGAGGAAGGCGTCATACATCATTTGCATCACTTGAGGTTCTACCAGAAATAACAGATGATGTGGACCTATATATTAACCCAGATGATATAAAAATGGATGTATTTAGAGCCTCAGGTGCAGGAGGACAGCATATAAATAAAACATCATCAGCAGTAAGATTAACACACATTCCAACAGGAATAATAACATCATGCCAAACACAGAGGTCTCAGCTTCAAAATAGGGAATATGCTATGAAAATGTTGAAATCTAAGCTATTAGACTTAAAAGAAAGAGAACATAAAGAAACAATAGACGAATTAAAAGGGATTCAACGTGAAATAGCTTGGGGAAGCCAAATACGTTCTTATGTATTTTGTCCATATACTTTAGTAAAAGACCATAGAACAAATTATGAAGTTGGAAATGTACAAAGCGTTATGGATGGCGAATTAGATGGCTTTATAGAGAGTTATCTAAAACAAGATGTAACATAATTATTTTTTTAACATAATATATTAATAGTAAGCCATATTTAATTAAATAGGTGTGTAATAAAAAGATAAAGAAGGTGCCGATATGGACACAGTAGTATTAAAATTTGGAGGAAGTTCAGTTGCAGACAATATTAAATTAAATGTTGTTGCAGAAAAAATCAAAAGTTTTTATGAGGAAAACAAAAAAGTTGTAGTTGTAGTTTCCGCACAAGGAAAAACAACAGATGGTTTAATTAAGGAAGCGATGAGTTTATCAAGCGTTCCTAACGAAAGGGAATTAGATGTATTATTAAGTACAGGAGAGCAAATCTCAATGGCAAAAGTAGCTATTTTACTAAATAGACTTGGAATGCCAGCAATTTCACTTACAGGTTGGCAAGCAGGAATTTATACTAATAATACAAACCAAGATGCAATTATAGAAGACATAGATACATCAAGAATTGAAAAAGAGTTAGAACAAGGAAAAATTGTTATAGTTGCAGGATTCCAAGGAATAAACCCTAATATGGATATTACAACTTTAGGTAGAGGAGGTTCGGATACAACCGCTGTAGCTCTAGCTGCAAAACTTAAAGCATCAAAATGCTATATTTTTTCAGATGTTGATGGAGTATATACTGCAGACCCTAGACAAACAAAGGTTGCAAGAAAAATTAATACCCTATCTTATACAGAAATGTTAGACATAGCAGATGAAGGAGCAAAAGTTCTTCATAATAGATGTGTTGAAGTTGGAGAAAAATTTAATGTACCAATAATTGCAAAATCAACATTTAATAACAATGAAGGCACAATAATAAACAACAAAATTGAAGGCGGATATGTTAAAAATATTGTAAAAAATGATAACATACAATATGTTCATATTACAGCCGATGAATATTCTTTAGAAAGGTTTAATACAATTTATAATTCTTTTATTGAAGAAGAACTAAATGTTAAAAATTTGGTTAATAGTAGTGAAAACACTCTAGACATTTCATTTACAATACCTAAAGCTAAATTTAATAAACTTGCCAATCTATTGGAAAATAAGTTTCCAGAACTTGAAAGTAGCTATTTAGATATTACAAGAATTTCTATTATTGGAAATGGAATTATGAGCAATAATATTGTTTTAAATAAGACTATGGATGTTATAAAAAACAATAAACTTGATATAATTAGTATGGAAATAAATGAAACTAAAATTGCTATAATGTTTAAAAAAATTATAGCAAATGAAGTTTTAGAAGAATTGCATAAAACTTTAATATAATGTAAAGAGCCTTAAAAGGGCTCTTTTTGGTTCTAAAAAACCAATTTTTGAATATAATTATTTATAGTTAGGAGGAATAAAAATGATTGTTGAAGAGAGAAAAAATGTTAATAGTTTGAATAATATAATTCAAAATTTAGTTTTAGAAAATAGAAATAAACTTAGTATATCTGGAGTCAAAGATGTGCTTAGTTTTGATGATCAAGTAGTTATAATGGAAACTGAACTTGGACTCTTAACTATAAAAGGAGAAAATTTAAAAATAAATAAACTTAGTATAGACACACAAGAAGTAATTGTAGAAGGCGAAATAAACAATTTAGGATATAGTGACCACTCAAAAAAAGAACAAGATGGTGGGCTTTTTAGTAAAATCTTTAAATAAAACAAGGAGATAGATTTGAATTGGCTATAAATCAGGCATATTTATTCTTAATATTTACTTTAAATGGAATTTTTATTGGTATTTTATTTGATTTTTTTAGAATCTTAAGGAAATCCTTTAAAACAATAAATTTAATAACAAATGTAGAAGATATCATATTTTGGATATTAACAGGGTTAAGCATAATATACTGTATGTATAACTTCTCAGATGGAAGTTTAAGGCTTTTTATGTTCTTAGGTTTAGGAATAGGTTTAACCATATATATTTTAACACTTAGTAATTTTATAATTAAAACAGTTGTAAAAGTTATATCTATAATAAAGAAATTTATAATTACAATAATAAGCATCATTATATTTCCATTTAAAGCTATTTTTAAATTAATAAGAAAAATCCTATTTAGACCAATATATGTATTTTTTATAAAAATACAAAATAATATGACAAAAAAATTAAAAAACATA
>OKXB01000557.1_pt1 | contig 45888 bp, 33 predicted proteins | sample 1601731 | NCBI WGS metagenome assembly OKXB01 (sample SAMN04414077, study PRJEB24778) | human gut metagenome | material: faecal | host: Homo sapiens
GCTTCCGGTAGGTGGAATTCAGTGATTCTATCGCATTTGTCGTGTAAATGACCTTCCGGACCGTTGCTGAAAATTTGAAAATCGGAGAAATCGCATCCCAGTTGGACTTCCAGCGTTTCATGGAATTCGGATATTTCGGTGTCCATTTTTCGGTCACATGGTCTAATGCTGCCAATGCCTTTTTCTCATCTGCCGCCTGATAAATCGTCTTCAGGTCTGTGGCAAAGGCTTTTCTGTCCTTATCAGGAACATATTTCAGCGTATTTCTTACCTGATGTACAATGCAGCGCTGGTATTCCGTCTTGGGAAAAGCTGCAGCGATCGCTTCTTTGATTCCGGTTAACCCATCTGCACAGATGATGAGTACATCTTTTACACCTCGATTTTTCAGTTCATTCATAACGGAAAGCCAGTATTTTGCGCTTTCGTTATCACCAACGCTGATGGTTAGAACCTCCTTCTTTCCTTCCGTATTAATCCCAAGAATTACATAAGCTGCAAGCTTTCGAATCATACCATTGTCCCTTACAGAATAATGGATTGCATCGATGTAGAGAATCGGATACACCTCATCCAAAGGTCGGTTCTGCCAGTCTTCGATCTGCGGCAGGATCTTATCCGTTACATCAGAAATGAAGCTTTCCGAGGTCTCAAAACCATAGATGTCCTCGATAGTTTCCGAAATCTGCCGGGTAGTCATTCCTTTGGCATACATGGAAATGATCTTCTGGTCAATATCTGAAATATCCTTCTGACGCTTTTTCACAATCTGCGGCGAAAAGGTTGATTTTCGGTCCTGCGGCACTTCGATTTCCATGGAACCGTACCGGCTGTTGACCTGTTTATGCTTATAACCGTTGCGATAATCATCGTTATCTGAGCGTTCTGATTTTTCGTAGCCGAGGTGGTCATCCATTTCAGCCTCCATCATTTCCTTGATGGTACCGCCTAAAAGGTCCTTGAGCGCATCCTGAATGTCTTCTGCAGACTGGATATCGTACTCTTCAAGGAGCTGATGAATAATGTTTCGTTTTCCTTCTGTCATTTGTACGCGATGTACAGGTTTCTTTTGCTTTGCCATAATAAAAGGTCCTCCTAATGATATTTATTGTATCATAGAAGAACCTCCTAAACATTATTTTACAGAAAAAGTCTCACATACCCTATACTGTATTTTATAAATATAAATTTTTAGGCAGGAGGTGTTCCCATGACGAAAGAAAATCAAAAAATATACTTTCTCGCACTGTTTATGGTTATCTGTGCTGTATTTTTGCGTGTTATAGGAAAACTTGGCGTATTAAGTGTTCATGGGGGAATTATTCGCTCACTGCTTTATATTACCCTTTATATCGGTTGGGGCATCTTTGCCTACAGAAGAATCCTCCAGATACAGGTACGCCGCTATATGCTTGCGGTTTCGTCCTTGTGCGTTTTTTGGTTTGTCATACGGTCAATGAAATATTACCTTGTGACAAATGTTATTTTTGTGCGATATATCTGGTATTTTTACTATTTGCCAATGCTTTTTATTCCGTTTTTTGCGGTATTTATTTCCATGTCCCTTGGTAAGCCCGAAAATTTTCGGCTGTCGAATTGGGCGATGGGGTTATATATTCCTACGACACTTTTGCTGCTTCTGGTGCTGACAAACGATTTCCATCAGCTTGTTTTTGCGTTTTCCGACGGAGCAATATGGGACGATAAGCACTTTTCTTATGCAATCGGCTATTATTTTGTATTCGGGTGGGAGGTTTTCTGTGCGGTAGCCTCCTTTGGAATCATGCTTACGAAATGCCGTCTGGCGCAAAGAACGAAATATTTGCCGATTTTACTGCTGTGCATAGCGGTTATATATGCAGTGATTTATGCCAGCGGAGCGAAATGGATGCAGCTGATCGGCGGAGACATTGCGGCGGCACAATGCCTGCTGTTTGTGGGAATATTTGAAAGCTGCATTGCCTGCGGCTTGATTCAGACCAACACCGGCTATGAGGAGCTGTTTCGGGTCAGCAGGCTTGGGGCACAGATTACGAATCAGGAAAGCAAGGTCTGCCTTGCAAGCGCCAATGCCAAAGCACTGACCGAGGAACAGAGAATATCTGCCGAAAGCAAGCCTGTTTTTGCAGATAAAGAAACGCTGATAAAAAGCAAACCCATTCGCTTCGGTCATGTGCTGTGGCAGGAGGATATTTCGGAGATTACCGAGGCCATTGAACAGATTGAGGAAAACTGCCGTGACCTTTCGGAAAGAAATCATATCCGTCAAAAAAATCTGGAAACAAAAAAGAAAATCCTTGCCCTGCAGGAAAAAAATAAGGCAACCGATTTGCTGCATCAGGAAACGGCACAGCAGATTGACCTGATTGACCGTATGCTCGGACAATACAATGCAGAAACGGATGAGCCAAAACGCTGCAGGCTGCTTGCAGGTGTGGCAGTTGCAGGGGCATACATAAAACGATACGGCAATCTGCTGTTGACCAGCCAACGGACGGAAACGGCAAGCATCCGCGACCTCGTAAGGTGCTTTGAGGATTCCTTTGTCAATCTGGAGCTGCTGGAGATTAGCAGCCTTTGCACATGCAATGCGGATATCACGCTGAAAACAAAGGATATGCTCCATATCTACCGCAGCTTTGAAACGATAGTGGAGGATTGTATGTTCAGCCTGCAAAGTGTTTGGGTGAATGTGCGTGAAAGAAAGGGGCAGGTGCTTCTGTCCATAGATTTTGCCTGCGATACGGATTTGTCTGCGCATGGCGAAAAAGCAGATTTGTTTTCCTGCGAGGAGGGAAACAGTCGCTTTACGTTCAAATTGCAAAAGGGCGGTGAGGAAGAATGAACCTGAAGGAGCTTGCAGGAAGAATCAAAAAGAAACACGCCTTGCGTTGGGCGGTAAAAGAGGCACTGGATACCCTTCCCTCTGCCGTTTGCTATTTCACTGCCGCAGGCAATGTGAAGCTGTGCAATACGTCGATGTGTGACCTAATCCGAAAAATTACCCAGAACGATTTGCAAACCCTTGACGAGCTAAATGAGGCATTGGATAGCTGCAACCAAAATACAGGTGTCATCAGAGAGGGGAATCTGTTTCTCTTTCCCGACGGACACGCTTGGCAGTATTCCGTAGATAAGGTTACGGCTGTGGATGGAAGGATTTATACCGAGGCGGTGCTTAGCGATGTAACCGAGCTGTACGAAAAACGTCAAAAATTGCAGCGGCAGTCAAGGGAACTGAAAAAGATGTACAGGGAGCTGAAAATACTCTCGGCAAACGTGCTGGAAATGACAAGGGAAGAAGAAATTTTGAACCTGAAATCACGCCTGCATGACCAGATGAACATGGGCGTTGCCGCCATCCGCCAGATTTTGCGGCAGAATACCACCTCTGAGGAAAACGCCGCCGCCATTGCGCAGTTTCGCCGTGCCATTCAGGTTTTGCAGGAGGAAAACGCCTATCCGCAGGATGATATAGCGGAGTTTATCCGAGATGCGGAGGTATCGGGAATTCGGGTGGAAATCACAGGCGATTTTCCCGAAGAGAAGGAGGTGCTGCATTTGCTTTTGCCTGTTCTGCGTGAGGCTTGCGTCAATGCGGCACGCCATGCGGATGCCTCGGTGCTTTATATTACGGCGGAGCGGAAAAACAACGCCATGCGGTTGCTTCTTGCCAATGACGGCAGACAGCCGCAGCAGGAAGTCATACCAAGGGGCGGTCTTGTTGACCTTGGCAGGATGCTTGCCGAGGCAGGCGGCAAAATAGAGATTCAGTCACAGCCGCAATTTTTGCTGACGGTTACTCTGCCAATCGGCACAGAAAAAGAGGGGGTGCGGAAATGATAAAGGTACTTGTGATTGACGATCAGCGAATCGCCAGAGAATATATGGAAAACGTGGTGCATAGCGGCAAGGACTATGAACTGGTGGGCAGCCTTTCGCAGGCAGATTTGGCATCTACGGTATGTCAGAGAAATGCGGTGGATTTGGTGCTGATGGATGTCTGCACCCATGGCACGAAGGACGGCATTGCCGCCGCCGCAGAGCTGCACCGCTTGTTCCCCCAAATGAAAATTATCGTTGTTACCTCCATGCCGGAGGAAAGCTTTATCAAGCGCGCGAAGGAGGCAGGCGCGGATAGCTTTTGGCATAAAGAGGTCAGCCCCGAGGAGCTGATTACCGTTATGGATGCCACCATGCAGGGCAGGCATATCTGGCCCGGCGAAAGCCCGACCGTAAAGCTTGGCATTTCCAACAGTAAGGAGCTGACGGATGCGCAGATAAAGGTGCTTAGACTGGTCTGCGAGGGGTTGGAATACACCGAGATAGCACAGGAGCTGCATATCACCGTCAGAACCGTAAAATGGCACGTTTCCAAAATTCTTGAGGAAACAGGCTATTCCAATAAAACCCAGCTTGTGATTGCCGTAACAGGCAAGCGGCTCATCATTCCAAAGCTTTTGGAGGATGGGGATGATACCATGCCGATTGTATAATGAAACGCAAATACCATGACAACCGTCGTGGTATTTTTTTTGGGAAAAAATGAACAAAATTTCAAAAGACTGTACCTAGGGACGGTGTGCTTTGAAAACCACCTCGGTATAATGGAATCAATCAGAAATGATTGCACTGTTTTCTAAAAATGTGAATAGGAGGTAAAAGAAAATAGGAGGTGATGACATTGCGGAGGGTTGTAATTGATATGCAGAACACCCTATTTGCGGATGCGGTGGCGGAGGCATTGAGAAGGTTTGATTCCGATTTTGAGCCGATTATGAGCGAAAGTCCGGAAAAAATCCTTTTCCTGTGCGATTCCATGCTTGCAAATGTGCTGATTATGGAGGTTACTGCATACACACCATGGAAGCTGGAGGAGCGGATGAAAATTCGTGACAAGCTGAAAAAAACCAACCCTGACTGCAAGATTGTGTTGGTGGTAGATGAGAATACCGAAAAAAAGCTTGCGGATCAGGTGCGTCAGGTAAAGAAGGACGGTCTGATTGACAATTTCATCTACGGCTCTGTTTCCTCCACATATCTTTCGGCGGTGATTGATACGCTGTAGAAGGGGGGAGAGAGAAAACGCAGGAAGAAATCCGAAAACAAAGAAAGGGGAATGAGTATGAAAAAGAAACGAAGTAAGCTGATAAGCATGCTGCTGACGCTGGTGATGACGCTCTCCCTCGTGCCCACCATGGGCGTGACGGCAAGTGCGGCAGACAACCATCCGGAGGCAAGCAATGTTTTTGTTGACGGAGGTAAAAGCTTTTACAATAACAGACTTTATTACAAAAAAGGCGATCAGGACAAGAAGTTCACCGGCAACGAAGGCGACTACATCGCCCACTATAATCCCGCCACCGGTACGCTGACGCTGAACGGCTACAGCGGCGGGAGCATCTCGGTGGGCGGAGTCAAATGTTCTGATATTACCGTCGTACTGAAGGGCACGAATATCATCAATGGTAGCCTTGAGAATGCTGTGGGCGGTGATATCACCGTTACATCCAGCGACGGCGGCACGCTCTCAATTACCCGCACATTAAGCGGCGGCAATGCCGCAATCGGCATCGAGACCGGTTTATCTGCCAGCTATACCACCGGCAATGTGACGATCAAGGGCAATGCCAAAGTAACTATCAACATGACGCACAATGGCACGAGCACCTACGAGAAAGCATACGGCATTTTCGCAAAGGAAAAAATCACCATCTCCGAAAATGCTTCTGTGGACATCACCTGTGCTACGCCAAACAATACGACAGGCGGTGGTAACTGCAACGGTCTGTATGCAGCTAAAGATGTGACCATCGACACCAACGGCACGATTAAGATCGACGTGACAAACGCCGGTAGGGATAAGGATAATGGATACAGCTACGGTGTTTATCATATGAGAACTGCGACCTTGACCAAGGTTGGCAATATGGAGGTCCAGTGGAAAAAAGAAGGCAACAATACCCAATACTCCGGCGGTGCCTTCACCAGAGGAGCGACCTTCAGCGACACAGACCATGCAATCAATGAGGATACGACCAACTGCTACGCCTCTTACCGCTACGGCACGTCCTATTATACGGTGACGGTCCAGAACGGCACGCTCACCGGCACCGGCGTCAAGTATGCGAATGGGAGCGGAAAGTTCCTTGCGGGCGACATGGTGAGCATCAAGCCCAGTGGAAAGAAGAGTCATGACAATACGCCCATTCCCTTCAAGAAGTGGACTTCTGAGGGTGTGGCACTTGCCAGCCCGACCACGCCGAACACATCGTTTAATGTTCCCACTAACGATGTTACCGTAACGGCGACATACAATCCCTTTGACGGAGCGCCGGTGTTCACAAGAACGAGCGACTCAAGCGGAACGATTAAGTTCAAAACGGTAGCAAATCCGGACAATTCGGAATTCTTCGAGTATGTTAAGGATGGGGAAACCGCGTATAATAGGCCTTATTCCCAGCCGACAACCACTTCTTCGGCGTCCCCCTATGAGTACAGCGTCAGTGTCTCCACCTATTACGTCGGGGACATTAAGAATTTGGAAGCCGGCGATTACCGTATGGCAGTAACTTTGAACGGTGAAAGGTATCTGAGCGATCTGTTCACAGTGAACTACACCGCCGCACCTGCAACCAAGACGCTGATGGGCATCTCTGTGACTACTGCACCTGATAAGACCATCTATACCGCAGGTGACAACTTCGATTCGACTGGTATGGTTGTAACGGCAGAGTATAGCAATGGTGATACAGCAGAAGTAACAGGCTATACAGTGACAGACGGAAATAACCTTTCAGAAGGCAAAACTTCCGTAACAATAAGCTATACCGAAAACGGCGAGACTAAGAACTGCACGCAGGCTATTACGGTCAATGCCGCGGCACATACACATACATGGGAAACGGATTGGAGCAAAGATGAAATGCAGCATTGGCATAAATGCACAGGATGCGATGCGAAAAAAGATGTTGAAAACCATTCCGGCGGCACAGCAACCTGTACAGCACAGGCAGAGTGCCTCGTATGCGGTGTAAGCTATGGTGCATTGAATCCAAACAACCATAGCGGCACAACAGGCGATTGGAAGACAAATGAAAGCCAGCATTGGAAGGTTTATAATTGCTGTAATGCAGAAGCAGAAAAAGCAAACCATGTTTATGATAACGATAAGGATACAACCTGCGATACCTGCGGTTATGTAAGAACAATCGCACCGACAAAGATTGCTGTTCCTACAGCCAAAACAGGTCTTGTTTATGACGGCAATGAAAAGATCGGCGTAGAAACAGGCGAAGGCTATACATTAAGCGGAACAGTAAAAGCAACAGCCGCAGGCGACTACACAGCAACAGCAGCACTGGAGACGGGCTATAAGTGGAATGACGGCACAATAGATGATAAGATAATTTCTTGGTCTATTGAGAGGGCTGTACAGGGAACACCTGCCGGTCTTGCAGGCGTTGCACCTACAACAGCAGGCGGCAGTGACGGTAAGATTACAGGCACAACAGCGGCTATGGAATATTCCACAGACGCAGCATTTGTATCGAAATTGGATTGTACAGATACAGAAACAACAGGTTTTGCAGCCGGAACATATTATGTTCGCTATAAAGAAAAGACAAACTATTATGCAGGAACTGCGGCTACAGTAACCGTTGGCGAAGGCACACCTGTTGCAACATATACTTTAACAGTAAACGAAGGCACAGGCAGTGGTGACTATGCAGAAAATGTAATTGTAACAATTCAGGCAAATGCGGCAGCAATAGGCAAACAGTTCAAGGAATGGACAGGTCTTGACAGTGTAGAATTTGTTGACAGCACAAGCAAAACAAGTGCAACGGCAAAATTCAAAATGCCTGCCGAAGCAGTTACGGCAACAGCAACTTATGAAGATGTAGTAACACCTCCAAGCCATACACATACCTATGATGATACATGGAAGTTTGATGAGAATAAGCACTGGAAAGAATGTGCCGATGCTTCCTGTGATAATCGGACAGGCAGTGTAAAAGAAGAGGAAACGCATAGCTTTGCAGAGGTAGTTACTCCTGCAACACCTACTACAGACGGCAAAAAAGAATCTAAATGCTCCGTATGTGGTTATGTAGGCAAAACAGAAACCATCAACGCAACAGGCTACAAAATTACATTTGATGCAAAAGGCGGTACTTTGACAGCAACAGAATTGCATACCGATAAAACAGGTAAATTAGCATCTCTGCCTACTGCAACACGCGATGGCTATACCTTTGATGGTTGGTTCACAGCGGAAACAGGCGGCGAAAAGGTTACACCCGAAAAAACATTTAATGCAGATGTAACTCTTTATGCGTACTGGACAGCGAAATCCAGCAGTTCCTCCGGCGGCGGTGGTGGCGGCGGCGTAACAAAATATGCCGTAGCCGTTTCTCCCGCAGATAACGGCAAGGTTACACCCGATAAGACAAGCGCGGCAAAGGGCAGCGTTGTAACCATTACAGCAATGGCAAACGATGGCTATGCGCTTGATACAATCAAGGCAACCGATAAGGCTGGCAAGGAAATCAAGCTGACCGATAAGGGCGATGGCAAATATACCTTTACCATGCCTGCATCTAAGGTGGAAGTAAAGGCTGCATTTAAGCAGACTGCATCCAAACCCGGCAAGCCCGCTGAGGAAATGAAGACAGTCGTAGTAATGCAGGTTGGCAGCAAGACGATGTTCGTAAACGGTAAGGCTTACGAAAAGGACGCTGCACCTGTTATCATGAACGACAGAACTCTGGTTCCGATTCGATTTGTAACGGAATCTCTGGGCGGCACGGTTGCTTGGAACGCAGAAACAAAAGAAGTTACTCTCGTGATTGATGGTAAGGAAATTAAGATGACAATCGGCAAGACGATTGAAAAATACGGCGTTGCTCCCGTTATCATCAATGGCCGTACCTTCGTTCCTGTTCGCTTCGTGGCAGATGAGCTTGGCGCAACAACCGCTTGGAACGCTGAAACGAAAACAGTAACCATTACGAAAGCAGTAACCCCTGTGAAAACAGAAAAATAAATAGAAATAAAACGAATAACCAGTAGGTTGGGCGTTCATCGGAAATGGTGAACGTCTTTTTTGGTAATAAGCAAATAAAAAAGCCAGCAGTCGAAAATCAACTACTGACTTATTTCTACGGAGATGGTGGGATTTGAACCCACGCACGGGTTTGCGCCCGCCTGCCGGTTTTCGAGACGTTCTCCTTCTTCCAACTTTGTGAGAAGTTAGTGGAAGTCAGAAGAATTTAATGGATGTTGAAAACTGCGAAATATCAATGATTTCTCCTTGTTTTATTGTAGTGAAAAGCGAAAACTCCGATAATTTCGGGAAGGTTCGAATAGGGCAAATTATTAACAAAATGTTACATTTATGAGAATTTTGGAGAGAATCGGGAGAGAACTGGAGAGAACTGGAGTAGCTTTTTTGCGGAAATACCTACCTGTACCTAATATAAAATAGGGGAGGATTTCTGCATGAAAAAAAGAAGAAAGGCTTATGATGAAATAAGAAAACAATATCCCGAAACAATTTCTAAGGATCAATTTTATCGGATTGCTCACATCAGCAAAGCAACAGCACTTTATCTGCTGCAAAGTGGATTGGTGCCTTGTATTGATTCGGGAAAGAAAACGCGACGGTATACAATTCGGACAGAGGATGTAATCACTTACTTAATGGAACGGGAGATTCATCCGGAGGACTATCGTGCACCGGAGATGTGGTATGCAAAACGATCCGGTCGCACGAAACCTCGTAAAAAGCGTTGTAACAGATTGAAAAAATTGTCAGAGACGGAGAAAAAGCATTTTCGGACGTATATGGAGGCTAAGCTGGAGGATTATGATGATTTGCTGAAGGTGGCAGATGTAACCGAGGTGATTGGGTATAGCAGCGCATCTGTTCATTTCTGGTGTAAAAATAAAAAGCTGCAAGCATTTCGTGTTTCAGGGAAATTCCTTATCCCTAAAAGTTGCTTTTTGGATTTTATGGTGTCGGAGAGTTGCTTTGACATCAGGTGTAAGACAAATGAACATATTTCTCTGGTTAGGTCTTTTCTTGAAAATAGTGCAGAGAAATAAACTTAGAATATGAAGAGATGTTTGTGTTGTAGGATGAAATAATATGGTATAATAAAAATAAATTGAATGGAAAATAGTTTTATATGAACGTAAATAGGAGGCAGAAAATGAATTATGAATTAAGGCATTTTGATACAACACTGCTTCGTTTTTCTGCAACTGAGGACAGCAACACACCGGAAATTAAGATTTTATCAGTGGATGAAGATAAAAAACAATTATTACCGCTTGATTTAGATTGTTCTGCAGAAGGATTAGCGAAATGGTTAAAGCACAGAACAATACCTAAGAATCGTGCATATGTGCATAACTTTTTAAGGAAGTGTGGATTGAATATCAATCGTCCGATGAATATCATTAAAGTATCGAAAGGATTATCTTTGAATGACTGTTATTGGGTTGTAGAAGAAGGTTTTGAAGGTACATTTGATAAGTATAATCTTTATGATAATCGCTTTAGCAGAGTGTTGGCATTGATTGCTTTTACAGGATATGGCAGCAGCATCAGAAGTTCATTGGCATCCTGTCCTGAATTTACAACAAATGGGATGTTGCCGAAGTGTTGGCGCAGAAGCGGGAATGTTATTCGATTATACAAAGGCGGAACCAAAGGAGCCTCAAATACAGGGCGAGAGCCTTATTCTGAGTATTATGCAGCCCAGATTGCAAAGGCTTTAGGGATCAATGCAATCGAGTATAATCTGTCAAAATGGGAAGGCGAGTTATGCTCGACCTGTGCATTGTTTACAAGCAAAGAAAAATCTTTTTTGCCGGTAGGGAGATTAGTAACCTCCGGTGGTATGGAAACTGTAATGGAGTATTATAAATCGTTAGGCAGTGAGTATGAAAAGGCTTTGTACGATATGTTTGTATTGGATGCGGTTATTTGTAATACAGACAGGCATTTCGGCAATTTTGGATTTTTTATAGACAGCAAAACGAATAGAATAATTGCTCCGGCACCGTTATTCGACCATGGAAATTCATTGTTCAATTATGCAGGCGAAGATGATTTTGCATCGGAGGAAACGTTGTCAGCTTATGCAGAGACATTGTTGCCCTGTGTATATGATGATTTTATAGGAACGGCAAAGGCGGTGCTTACGCCGGAACATAAAGAGGGACTAAGAAAGCTTTTGAATTTTAGATTCAAACGTCATTCCAGATATAATCTTCCCTCGAAACACCTGACTCTAATCGAAAAGCAGGTGAGAGAAAGAGCAGGAAGGTTACTGGAAAAATAAATATTTGCTTTGAAAAGGAACAGAAATGATTCTGTTTCTTTTTTTATGCTTATTTTAAGGAGGTTTTGTAATGCGGACAATAGCATTGGTAAATCAAAAAGGCGGTGTGGGCAAAAGTACAACGGCGGTCAATCTTGGGATAGGTCTTGCAAGGTAGGGCAAGAAGGTTTTGCTTGTGGATGCCGACAGCCAAGGGAATCTGACGGGAATGCTTGGTTGGCAGCAGATTAAAAGAATATTTCCCAAAATCGAAAAATTATTAAAAATGGGAAATAGAAAAATGTTTTATATGAGATGCGATAAAAAGGAACAGAAATGATTCTGTTTCTTTTTTATGCTTATTTTAAGGAGGTTTTGTAATGCAGACGATAGCGTTGGTAAATCAAAAAGGCGGTGTGGGTAAAAGCACAACGGCAGTCAACCTTGGGATAGGTCTTGCAAGACAGGGCAAGAAAGTTTTGCTTGTGGATGCCGACAGCCAAGGAAATCTGACGGAAATGCTTGGTTGGCAGCAGCCGGATAAGCTGGAACATACGCTTGCATACCTATTGGAGAAGGTGATTTGTGATGAACCGTTGAATATGGGGGAGGGGATTTTACACCATGAGGAAGGGGTGGACTTGATACCGTCCAATATTGAGCTTTCGGGGATGGAGGTTGTTCTGGTAAACACGATGAGCAGAGAAACGGTGCTGCGGACATATCTGAATGAAATCAAGCGGCAGTATGACTATATTCTCATTGACTGCTCGCCTTCCTTGGGGATGATTACGCTGAACGCATTGACAGCGGCAGATAAGGTAATTATTCCTGTGCAGGCACATTTCCTTCCTGTAAAGGGATTGGAGCAGCTTTTGAAAACGGTAAACAAGGTAAAACGTCAGCTAAATCCGAAGCTGCAAATCGGCGGTATTTTGCTGACAATGGTGGAGGGCAGGAGTAATTTCTCAAAGGACATCGGAAGGCTATTGAGAGAAAGCTACGGCAATAAAATCAAGGTTTATGAAACGGAGATACCGAGAGGAATTAAGGTGGCAGAAACCAGTGCGGAAGGCAAGAGCATTTATGCGTTTGACGGCAAAGGGAAAACAGCAAAGGCCTATGAACAGTTTACAAAGGAGGTTTTGGAGAATGAAAAGCAGTGCCAGAAAAATACAGCTCGCCAGTTATGATGATTTATTTAAGAACGATGAGGAAAGACTTGCGGATACGCAAGAGCGTATTCAAATGCTGTCTCCCGAAAAAATGCAGCCGTTTCCGAATCATCCGTTTAAGGTAATTGATGATGACAAAATGAACGACATGGTGGAAAGCATAAAGGAATACGGCGTGCTTGTGCCGATTATCGTAAGACCTGTGGAAAATGGGAATTATGAAATTGTTTCGGGACACCGCAGACACCATGCCGCTGTTTTGGCAGGACAGGAGGAAGTTCCTGCAATCGTCAGAGAAATGGACGAGGATGCCGCTATTCTGGTAATGGTGGACAGTAACCTGCAAAGAGAAAGTATATTGCCTTCGGAAAAGGCTTTCGCTTATAGGATGAAGCTGGAGGCAATGAAAAGACAGGCGGGCAGACCGAAAGAAAATTCGTGCCAAATTGGCACAGATTATTTAGGTGTACGCTCAGATGAAATTATGGCAAAAGAAGTGAATGAAAGTGCAAGAAATGTTCAACGCTATATCCGCCTTACCCATCTCATTCCCGATATTTTAGAAATGGTGGATAACAAAAATATTGCGTTCAATGCCGCTGTTGAAATTTCCTATCTTTCCGAAAAGGAACAGGAATTACTTCGTGAAAACATGGAAGTCAATGAGTGCAGTCCGTCCTTGTCGCAGGCGAAAAGGCTAAAGAAATACAGCCAAGAGGGAAAGCTGACGGAGGATGTGATAGATGCCATTATGACCGAGGAGAAGGAAACGGATACGAAGCTGGTTTTGAAGGGGGATACCATCAAGAAATATTTCCCCAAGGAATATACGCCGATGCAGATGCAGCAGGTGATCACAAAGCTTTTGGAAAACTGGTACCGGAAACGGATGCAGGAGAAGGAACGGTAAATTGCTGTCATGAAAAAGTTATTTTTGACAAGAGATTCGGTTTTGATAAAAAATAGGCATTGTATTATTACTTACCGAAGAAATAAATTACCTACCGAAAAAAGAATTTTTCTTTCGGGTAGTAGATATATAAAAAATATAGAGAAAGGGAAATCAGCTGAATTCTATGAAATTCTATAGAATTCTATGAAATTTTATCGAATTTCTTTAAAATAAACAGAAAATAGATAGAATTCCATAAAAATAAATAGAATTTTATAGAAAATAACTTAAATTGAGTCTACGGATTCTATAAAAATTTTCTTTTAAGTAAATAGCGAAAAGTGCTCTGGAAGTGAATAAAAATATATGATAAAATAAATCATAAGATTTGATATTGAGGTGATATAAATGGGATATGCAGTGGAGAAAAAATATTCTATCAAAGATACAACAAAAGTTATTCGTGAAAAAATCGTAAATGATGCGCTTGCTATTTCAACTTTAGATGCAAGTGAACCAACACAAGAAACAATGAATTTGGTACAGGAATATATAGATGGCAAAAAGGAAATTTCAGAAATTTTAGAAGATACAATAAACCGTTATAAAGTAGCAGAGGTATAAAATTTATGAAAGATTATTACTTGTATGATGATGTACCTGTATTAAGAAATCTGCTTAACATAAAAGATGAAAAGCTTTTACTTGAAGCTGAGAGCAATATCACCTACATCAAATTATTGGATATAGATGATAAAATCAAATCCGAAAAATTCGATTATGACAGACTGAAAGCAATACATTCATACATATTTGGTGATATATATGAATGGGCAGGAAAGGAACGAGGAATCAATATTGTCAAGGGAGAACGGGTTCTCGGCGGAGATACCATAAGGTATTCTGATTCAAACAATATTGAAAGAGATGTCAATAAGGCTTTGAGAACTCTTAACAGCATTAAGTGGGAAAAATTAAATATAGAAGAAACCGCCGAACAATTTGCAAAAATAATAGCTATGATCTGGCAGGTACACCCTTTTAGAGAAGGTAATACCAGAACAGTAATTACTTTTGCAACACAGTTTGCTGAATATCATGGTTTTAAAATGAATAAGTCATTATTAAAAGAAAATTCAGCTTATGTCAGAGACTCTCTTGTAAAGGCTTCTGACGGTATGTATTCAGAATATCAATATTTAACCAGAATAATTAAAGATGCGATTATAAACGGTTAACAGAAAGGCTGTTGTAGCTATTAAAATTTCATATAACACATTTCAACGTATGCAGAAAAGCATACGTTTTTTATTTCAATCAATTTCAGGAGGTGAACACCAATGGCAAACAAATATCAGCTCATTACCGAGCTGTACCGCACTACGCTGTTATCCGTAACAGAAACACCGCAGACATGGAAAGCGTTCCTTCGTTCTGCCTGCAACAGCTACAAATGCCCCTTTGACGAGCAAGTGCTGATTTATGCACAAAAGCCCGAAGCAACGGCTGTTTTGGAGATGGAAAAGTGGAACACGCTTTTCGGCAGGTGGGTAAACAAGGGTGCAACAGGGATAGCGGTTTTTGAGGAGAAAAACGGCAGGAGTGGTTTGAAATATTACTTTGATGTGGCGGATACACATGAAAGCCGCTATGCCAAGCCTGTTCCCGTATGGCAGATGGAGCAGGCTTTTGAACCTTTCGTTGCCGAAAGCCTTGAGAACAGCTTTGGGACACTTGCCGAAAAAGAATCCTTTCCGCAGGCGGTGTTATCGGCAGGAAAAAATCTGATGGCGGACAACATTGCGGACTATCTGGCAGAGATTGTCAACGCAACTGCCGATGTTGAAATTGTTGACAGGTTTCTAAAGCTTGCGGAGAACAGCATTTCCTACATGGCTTTGTCTCGTATGGGTTTTCCTGCCGATGAATACATTCCTGACAGTGTCTTTGCGGGGATTGAGCATTTCGACTCTGTCAAAAAAATTAACTGCCTTGGCACAGCCGTAAGCGACATTGCGGAAACAGAGCTGCGAGTGGTGGCCAAAACGGTAGGGCAATTTTTTGCAAAAAGTCCCGACAGGGCTTATGATGAAAGCGGAACGGAAGAAAAGACAGCAGAAGAAAGGAGCGTTGCACATGGAAGTGACATACAAAACGGAGAGAGGCGTGCGGATTCCCAACCTGACAATACCACAGCAGGAGGAAATATTCTTAGGCAAATACGCACAGCTGCGGAAAGCATTTCTGAAGGAACACAGGAGAGCGGAATACACAACGCTGAAAACAACCTGCCGGCTGACACAGCACTTGGCGGAAACGGAACAGAACGCCAAGAAGATGGCAGAACAGCTCATAACGAAAATGGCACAGGAACAGGGAATCACAGAGAAAATGAAAGAAAAGAATCCTCTGGAATGGACGGCGGCAATGAACAATCTGAAACATTCGGCGGAGGAAACAGTCCTTCGGGAGCTGATTTACAAGTAACGGAATTACCACCGTTTCTCAGTGAACCGCTGATTCGGGCAATTATTTTGGATGACCAAGGCAGAAAGAAAAGCCGACAGGAAATCAATCAATTTTTCAGAAACACCAAGGACACACAGGAAAAAATCGAATACATGAAAAATGCCTATAGCGATACATTTGTGGAGCTGCTGATTGACAAGGAGCGTATCGGCTATCGGAAACAGCCCGACGGACTTTTGATGTGGGAAGGAAGCTATCTTTCCAGAACATCGGAGTCCGTTTTTTCATGGGGTGTGGTTACGGAGTTTTTTGAAGGCTATATGGAAAAAGGCAGTCATTCCCTTGCCTTTGGGGCGGAAACAATGCCGAACCAAGCAGAGCAGTTGAATTTGTTTTCTATGCCTTTGGAAACAGAAATCACAAATGCGATTGCGAATGAAGAAAAGCCCATATATCATACAAAGATACCGCAGGAGGTTATAGACAAGGCTCTTTACACAGGCGAAAGCGAAACTGTACCCTATGCGGTTGCGGCAAGATACAGTAGGGATATCTTAGCGGAGGAAAGGATTGCTTTTCTGAAAACTGTATTTCAACCAGATACGGGCTTTGGCATGATCCATGAGAAACAGCCGTATACGGTTTGGTTTACGGAGAACGGCTTGGATATTTCACGAGGAAAACGATTGCGAAACGGTTTTTCGAGAACAAGTCTTTCTTGGGCGGATATGGACAAAAGAATTGAAACACTTTTGCAGGAAGGCACATATCTTTCTCGGGAAGAGATGGAAAAGGCAAAAGCATTTGAATTTTCTGATGTTTCACAAAGATTACTCTATCTTTATGGAGATATTGACCAAGAGAATGAGGAAAATCGGAAGTATCTTCCTATCATTAGGGGAATCCGAAATATTTCCGGCGGCTATCCCGTCTGGGAACAGGAATTGCCGAAGCTGCTTGCCGAAAAATCTTCCGCACAGGCAATCTATGAGGAGTTTAAGATTTTCTCACAGGATTACGATCAAAACAGAGATATTTTGCGGTTTCATTATCATCGTGTGGGGGACTTGGAGCGGGACTTGGAGCTGCTGACACTGCCGAAAAGAGAATTTACGGCACAGCAGGATTTTCAAAGACAGTGCCAAAAGTTTATTTCCGAGAATGAGGTAGAGAAGGTGCTTTCGGGCGGCTCAAGCATCAGCGGCGGAAAGCTTCGGATATACTCGTATTTTTCCTATCCGCACAGCTTGCAGGAAAAAGCCGATTTTCTGAAAAAGGAATACGGCACGGGCGGTGTCGGATATAAAGGGCTTTCGGAAAACCATGATGCCAAGGGCATTGAGATCAAAAAGGCTTATGATGGGATAGCGTATGACAGGCGGTTTTTGAAGTGGACGGATGTTGCAAGAATTGTGGAGAGTCTGGTTGCTTTTAACAAATACATGACACCGAAGCAGTTGGAGCAGATTCCGCAGTATGAAAAAGAGGAGATTGCAAAAGGGATTTATCACTTTTTTAGGAGTGGCTCTGATTTACCCGCTATACCTTTTCGTGCGGAGGATGATTATTATACCGCAACAGAAAATATTGTTAAGCAGCTATCCGATACGGAAAAAGTAAAAGAGATTTTGCAGACCATGCGAGTGGTTTTGGACGGCACAGATACAACAGACAGACACTATGAGAGTATGCAGAGAAGCTTTGAAAATCTGCAAAAGTATTCCATTGGAAAATTTACACTTTTTAACGGAAACCATCGAGTGGAAGAAAAAACTGTTGCAGAAAATACCGTCACAGAAGAACCGAGAGTTACAGAAGAAAAAGAAGATGTAGAAAACAGTATTCTTGAACCGGACACAGGTGAGATTATTTCTGAATCAGTAGAGAAAGAAACATTCATTGATGAAGTGCAAGCTACTGAACAGACGGTTGAAAAGCGGAATTATCATATCACTGATACAGAGCTTGGCACAGGCACACCGACAGAAAAGTATCAAAACAATATTACTGCCATTCGCCTTTTGAAAGAACTGGAAAGCGAAAACCGATTGGCAACTGCCGAGGAGCAAGCTGTTCTGGCGAAGTATGTGGGCTGGGGCGGTCTTGCGGATTGCTTTTCCGAAACAAACAGGAATTACGGCGAATTAAAAAGTCTGTTGACCGAAGAAGAATTTTCTTCCGCAAGGGAAAGCACGCTGACAGCTTTTTACACGCAGCCTACGGTTATCAAAGCAATCTATCGGGTGCTTTCTCAAATGGGCTTTGAAACGGGAAATATCTTGGAGCCTTCCTGCGGCACAGGCAATTTCTTGGGACTTCTGCCGGAAAGTATGGAGAACAGCCGCATTTACGGCGTGGAATTGGACAGCATCAGCGGCAGAATTGCAAAGCAGCTTTATCAGAAAGCGGATATTCGCATACAGGGCTTTGAAAATGCGGATTTTTCCGACAGCTTTTTTGATGTGGCAATCGGGAATGTCCCGTTCGGACAGTTTAAGGTCAGCGATAAGCGGTATGATAAAAATAACTTTCTGATTCACGATTACTTTTTTGGCAAGGCTCTGGACAAGGTGCGTCCCGGCGGTGTGATTGCGTTTATCACGTCTAAAGGCACAATGGACAAGGAAAACACAGCCGTAAGAAAATATATTGCACAGCGAGCCGAACTTTTGGGTGCCATTCGTCTGCCGAACAATGCGTTTAAGGCAAATGCGGGGACGGAAGTGACTTCCGACATTCTGTTTCTGCAAAAGCGTGACAGAATTATGGACATTACGCCCGATTGGGTGCATACGGGCAAGGATGAGAACGGCATATCCATGAATGAATATTTTATCTCCCATCCGCAGATGATTTTAGGCAAAATGGAAAATGTAAGCGGGCCATTTGGCATGGAAGCCGCCTGCCTGCCCTTTCCCGATAAAAGCCTTGAGGAGCTTTTGCATACTGCCGTTTCTGAAATCACAGGCAGAATTACCGATTACGAAAGAGAAGATTTGGAAAATGAAACTGTCTCTATTCCTGCGGATAACAGTGTTAGAAATTTCAGCTATACCCTTGTGGATGGCGAGATTTATTACCGAGAGAACAGCCGAATGTTTCAGGCAGATGTCCCGAAAACCGCACAAAGCCGTATCAAAGGCATGATTGAGCTGAGGGACTGTGTGAGAGAGCTGATTGATATGCAGGTAAACGATTTTTCCGATGAGGCAATTTCGGGGCAGCAGAAAAAACTGAATACGCTTTATGACGCTTTTACCGAAAGGTACGGACTGCTTAACTCCCGAGGGAATAATACGGCTTTTTCCGAGGACAGTTCGTACTTTTTACTTTGTTCTCTGGAAATTTTGGATGAGGACAGAAAGCTGAAACGAAAGGCAGATTTCTTTACGAAGCGAACCATCCGAAGCCATAAGGCTGTCGAGAAAACAGACAGTGCCACAGAAGCACTTGCCGTTTCCATAGGCGAAAAGGCAAAGGTGGATATGGCATATATGCAGCAGCTTACAGGGAAAAGCGAGGAAGAAATCTTTTCGGATTTGCAGAATGTTATTTTTCTGAACCCCGAATATGAAGAAGGAAAGACAGCGGAAAAATATCTGACTGCCGATGAATACCTTTCCGGCAATGTGCGGGAGAAGCTTGCCTTTGCAAGAATCAAAGCACAGGAAAACGAAATTCTTCAAACCAATGTTTCCGCATTGGAGCAGGTACAGCCCAAAGACCTTACGGCAAGCGAAATTTCCGTAAGACTGGGGGCAACTTGGCTGAAACCCGATTATGTGAAACAGTTTGTATTTGAGACGCTGTCCACGCCAAGGTGGGCACAGTATAACATCAAGGTGCATTTCTCCGAGATTACGGGCGAATGGCGGATTGAAGGGAAAAATCAAGACCGAGGGAACATCAAGGCGACCAATACCTTCGGCACAAAGAGAATCAATGCGTATAGCATTATCGAAGAAACGCTGAATTTGAAGGATGTTCGTATTTTTGATTATCACGAGGATGCGGACGGCAAAAGAACCGCAGTTTTAAATAAACAGGAAACCGCCATTGCACAGAGCAAGCAGGAGGCAATCAAGGACGCATTTGCACAGTGGATATGGAAAGACCATGAGCGGCGTGAGGATATTTGCCGCACTTACAATGTTTTGTTTAATTCCAACCGACCACGAGAATATGATGGCAGTCACATTGTTTTTAACGGGATGAATCCGGAAATTACATTGCGAAAGCATCAGGTAAACGCTATCGCACATATTTTGTACGGCGGAAATACGCTGCTTGCACATTGCGTTGGGGCAGGCAAGACCTTTGAAATGACAGCCGCCGCAATGGAAAGCAAACGCCTTGGTTTGTGTCAAAAATCCATGTTTGTTGTGCCGAATCATTTAACGGAGCAATGGGCAGGCGAGTTTTTGCAGCTTTATCCTTCAGCAAATGTTTTGGTTGCCACAAAAAAGGATTTTGAAACGGCAAACCGAAAAAAGTTCTGCGGCAGAATTGCAACGGGCGAGTATGATGCTGTGATTATCGGACATTCGCAGTTTGAGAAAATTCCTATGAGTGCAGAAAGACAAAGAACCATTCTGGAACAGCAGATTGCGGAAATTGTGATGGGGATTGAAGAAGTAAAGCGAAACCGAGGCGAGAATTTTACCATTAAGCAAATGGAAAAGACAAAGAAAAACTTGCAGGCAAAGCTAAATAAATTAAATGACCAGAGCAGAAAGGATGATGTTGTCACATTTGAGGAGTTGGGTGTGGACAGGCTTTTTATTGACGAAAGCCATTTTTACAAAAATCTTTTCCTATCAACAAAAATGCGGAATGTGGGCGGCATTGCCCAGACCGAAGCACAAAAAGCCTCTGACCTGTTTATGAAATGCCGCTATTTGGACGAAATCACAGACGGGCGAGGGGTTGTGTTTGCAACGGGAACGCCTATCAGTAACTCAATGGTGGTGCGCCCGTAAGGGGCTGTAATAATCTTACCTTGAGCAAGTAATAGGGCAAGGTATCAAAGCGGAATAATCCGCACCCTATCGTCACCCGACTTATCCGAAAGGGGAAACCCGACGGGGAGTGTAGCATGTCGGAGGGCACGAAACATGGAAACTTCCAAAGTGTTTGCGTGGTAGTGACGAAAAGTTATGAATAAGGATGAAAGCTAAACTGCCTGAATGACAGTCGGAGATTGGGCAAAATGTTGCTCCATGCGTAAGGAAGTTATACTCGCATGTACTCTGGTGGATATGAGTCGGCCATGCGTACCCACAAGATACCCAGAGTAAATCAGCCATAGGATAATGGAAAACGGCGAACGTCACATCCGAAATCATAGCAGGCTTATGTTATTACAGTTCTAAACGGGGATTGCCTACGGTAAAACGCCGAAATATCGGCTATGAGTGCTATGAGAAAAAGCGACTCTGAATACTTACTATGGCAACAGAGTCTCCGTAGTAGTCCGAGGGCGGGAAAGCCGTCCACATGGCGAAGGGAGACAGTCTTTCTTCAATACAAATAACAAGGAAAGGTGCGTGAGGCATTATGAGAAGTCCCGAAAATGTATTGAAAAGTTTAAGTGAAAAAGCAAAAAACAAAGAATACAGGTACGAGAGATTATACCGTAACCTGTACAATCCAGAGTTCTATCTGCTCGCATACCAGAATATTGCGACCTCTCAGGGGAGCATGACGGCAGGGGCAGACGGACTCACTCTTGACGGTATGAGCATGGAGCGCATTGAAAAACTCATTGCAAAATTAAGAGACCATTCATACCAGCCGAACCCAGCAAGGCGTGTCTATATTGCGAAGAAAAATAGCAATAAAAAGCGCCCATTGGGGATTCCGTCAACGGACGATAAACTGTTGCAGGAAGTCGTCCGTATGATATTAGAAGCAATTTATGAGCCGACATTCTCCGATAATTCACATGGTTTTAGACCGAAAAGAAGCTGCCACACAGCATTAAAAGAAATTGTAACGCTGTTTACTGGCGCAAAGTGGATAATCGAGGGAGATATTAAGGCTTGCTTTGACAGCTTCGACCACCATATCACAATACAGCTTCTGAGAAAACGCATAAAAGATGAAGCATTCATATCGCTGATGTGGAAATTTTTAAGGGCAGGATATATGGAACAGTGGACATACCATGAAACGTACTCCGGCAGTCCGCAGGGCTCCGGTGTCAGTCCGATACTTGCAAACATCTACCTAAATGAACTCGATAAGTTTATGGGGAAGATGAAAAAAAGTTTTGACAAAGGCGATACAAGAAACCGTAAAGTCCACAAAGACCATGATAAGGTACGCTGGGCTTATCGGAAAGCGCAGAAAAATCTGGAAACAGAGCGCACAGAAGCAAACCTGACCACATTTAAAGAAGCAAGAAAAGTGATGCTGTCCACGCCGCATTTAGATGAAATGGATAAGAGTTACAAAAGGCTTCAATACAACCGTTACGCTGATGACTTTCTGATTTCGATAACAGGCTCAAAGCAGGATGCCGAAAATATCAAGGAACAGGTGAGGATATTTCTGAAAGACAAGTTAAATCTTACGATGTCAGAGGAGAAAACTCACGTTACCCATTCCTCTGAAAAGGTGCGTTATCTTGGATACGACATAAGAATATCAAGAAGTCAGGATACGAAGCGGACGAAAAAAGGCTTACAACGGGTGTGGTATGGAAAAGTGCAGTTATATATGCCGAAAGAAAAATGGATTGCAAAACTGCATGAATACGGAGCATTTAAAATCAAAAAGGACGAGAACGGCAAAGAGAATTGGAAACCGCTCCACAGAGGGGCGCTTATGCCATTGGATGATGTGGCAATCATCAGCAAGTATAATTCAGAAATCAGAGGTTTGTACAACTATTACAGATTGGCAATCAATGTATGCAATCTGGGAAAATTCCATTCTATCATGCGTTGCAGTTGCCTAAAAACGCTGGCGGCAAAATATAATTCTTCTGTTATGAAGATGTATAAGAAGTACCGCAGTGAAAAGGGCGACCTCGGCGCAGATTATAAAACCAAGAGTGGAACAAAGCGATGTGAATTTTACAATGAGGGATTCAGGCGTAACAAGAATATCGCTCCCGAATTTGTAGACATTATGCCGAAGTATAGAGGTCGGATAAAACCGAACAGCCTTGCAGGACGCTTAAAAAGCGGAAAATGTGAAATGTGTGGGGCAAGCCCTGTAAAAGTGTATATGCACCATGTGCAACGCTTAAAAGATTTAAATGCTGATAATGAATTTGACGGACTGATGTTACAGAAAAGGCGGAAGTCACTGGCTCTCTGCCCGAAATGCTATGAAGAAGCAAAGCTAAAATCACTTAAACTATGAAAGATGGCGAGCCGTGTACATCGAGAGGTGTAAGCACGGTTCTGGAGGGGGTTACGCCAAGACCGCTGACGAAAGGAAGTATGGCGTGGCGTTTCCTACCTTATGAGCTTTATACCATACAGAGATACTTGCAGTACGGCATGTTACAGAAACATAGATTGCAACACTTTGATTCGTGGGCGAGCAACTTCGGCGAAACCGTTACGGCAATCGAGCTTTCGCCCGAGGGCACAGGCTACCGCACCAAAACAAGATTTGCCAAGTTTTATAACCTGCCCGAACTGATGAGTATGTTTAAAAATATCGCAGATATTCAAACGGCGGATATGATAAGGCTGCCTGTCCCGAAGGCGAATTATCATAACATTGCCCTCAAGCCTTCCGAAATCCAGAAGGAAATGGTGCAGGAACTTGGCGAGCGAGCCGAAAGAGTACGAAACAAAATGGTGGACAGCAATATCGACAATATGCTCCTTATTACCAATGACGGGCGAAAGCTGGCTCTCGACCAAAGGCTTATCAATCCCATGCTTGGGGACAGCGAAACAAGCAAAGCCACAGCCTGTGCGGAAAACGTATTTGAAATATGGAGGAAAACAGAAGAAAGCCGCTCTACGCAAATGATTTTCTGTGACCTTTCCACACCGAAAAATGACGGGAGCTTCAATATTTATGATGATATAAAAAATAAGCTGATACAAAAAGGGATTCCCGAAAATGAAATCGCCTATATTCATAATGCAAAAACGGAAATGCAGAAAAAAGAATTGTTCAATAAGGTGCGGGAAGGAACGGTGCGTGTGCTGATGGGCTCAACAGCCAAAATGGGTGCCGGGACGAATGTGCAGCAAAAACTCATTGCTTTGCACCATACCGATTGCCCATGGAGGCCTTCGGATTTGCAACAACGGGAGGGAAGAATCATCCGTCAGGGCAACGAAAATGAGGAGGTTGATATTTACAGCTATGTTACCGAGCAGACCTTCGACAGCTATCTGTATCAGTTGGTGGAAAGCAAACAGAAATTCATCAGCCAGATCATGACGAGCAAGTCCCCTGTGAGAAGTGCCGAGGATGTGGACGAAACGGCTTTGAACTATGCGGAGATTAAGGCTCTGGCATCGGGCAACCCCTTGATTAAGGATAAAATGAATCTGGATATTGAGGTTTCCAAGCTGAAAATGCTGAAATCTACGTTTCTAAATCAAAGATACGCATTGGAGGATAAAATCATTAAATATTTTCCTGTTGAAATTGCCGAAACAAAAGAAAGGCTTGCGGCCTACAACGAGGATATAAAAACAGTAAAGGAAAACACAAGACCGAATGCAGACGGATTTACACCAATGGAGCTGAAAGGCACTGTTTACAGTGATAAGAAAGCGGCAGGAACGGAATTGCTTTCCATTTGTGCCTGTAAAGTCAATGCCGACAGAGAGAGCATCGGCAGCTATAAAGGACTTCGCCTTGATTTGGAGTTTGATAAGTTTTCGAGAACTTTTGTCCTTGGTATGGAAGGAAAACAGCGGTATAAGGTGGAGCTGGGCAGTGATGTTTTCGGTAATATTCAGAGAATTGATAACTTTCTTGAGGCACTGCCTGTGCGGGAGAATAACTGTAAGCAGAAGCTTGAGGAACTGGAGAAACAGTTGGAAACTGCAAAAGTTGAAGTGAAAAAAGAATTTGAAAAGGAAGATGAGTTGGCAGAAAAAAGTAAACGGTTGGAGGAATTGAATGTATTGTTGAATGAGGATAATAAGAAAAATGATATGCAGGAGGTCAGTACAGAAAAGATTGAGAAGAAAAATCAGGAGTGGGAAAGATAAGATTGTATTGAGAAGTTTGGCAGATATGGATATAATAAAGGAAAAGGAGGTGCTGTTTATGAATATCGAAACCATAAAAAATGCTGTTTTGAAACTGATTGACCAATACCCGATAAGCAAAGTGATTCTTTTCGGTTCAAGGGCAAACGGAACAAACAGAGAAAACAGCGATATTGATTTGATTATGGAATTTTATGCACCGGTTACCTTGATTACCCTTTCTGCCATTAAGCTGAGCCTTGAAGAAATGCTTCATTTGCGTGTTGACGTAATACATGGCCCTGTGAAGGAGAGTGATATGATAGAAATTGGCAAAGAGATAGTGCTGTATGCAGCGTGAAATTTATAAATGAACTACAAGTGTTTTTTATCGGCAGGTATCAACCTGTCTTTTTTATTTTCAAAAAAGGAGGAACTCTATGATTCACACAGACGAGCTTTACAGAAAAATATATGAAAATGCAGAAAAGGAATATACGGAGTATATTACTGCACTGAAAGAGAAGAATGCGGAATATCTGATTGACCATGCGTATGAAATAGCGGCAATGTACGATATTTTTGAGATTTTTAAAAGTGAGTGTCTTTCCCTTCCGGCTTTGATGGAGTATGCAAAAATAGAACATCCTTTGAGAAGTGCTTATACATACACACTTAAATTTGACGATAGTCGCATGGAAGAATTGAAGGACTTTATTCTGAAATTCGGAGAAGAAGCTTCGGAAAGAAAGGCAAACAGATTTTACCAAAATCCCAACAGCCCAAGATATAATAAATCTTTCAGCAAAGCGGCAGAAAATGGGGAGAAATACCTTTTTATTGCCAGCTACAACAGAGATATGATGTGTATGGAATATTTTGAAAGCAATATTTCGACAGCAAATCATAGCGGAAAAACAGATGATTTTATGAAATCTTGGGTAAGCAAATTCGGTGTGGGGCGTTGTAAGTCAATTCTTGCACAGGTCATAAATGACTCTTTCTACGATGGACGTTATGAAAAAGAAGTCAAAGCAGATGTCGGGAAATATCGTTTCGGTTCAAAGGATAAGGAGTATCCGCTTATCAGAACGAACGAGCATCCGGGGCTGATAAACATTGTTTACAAGGAGCTTATGAAAATGGAACGGGAGAAAAGCAGAAAAAACGAACAAGAGAGATAAGGAGTTGAGAATCTGTGCCATACATATCGAAAGAGGATTTAGAGCAGGCAAGGCAAATTGACCTGCTGACCTATTTAAAGACCTGCGAACCGGATGAGTTGGTTTCTATGGGGCATGAAAAATATAAATTAAAAAGCCATGACAGTCTGAAGCTTTCCAACGGGAAGTGGTTCTGGTGGTCGCATAACATCGGCGGCAGCACTGCGTTGGATTATCTGATTCGGGTAAAAGGGATTGCCCTGCCGCAAGCCGTACTTCTTTTGAGCAAAGAATGCGGCTTTTTTTCATGCAAGGAGCCGTTGCCTAACCATGCAGAAAAGCGGGGATTTGCGGAACGAAAGCTATACCTTCCGCAAAAGCATACGGATAATGAAAGAGTGAAAAAGTATCTTTTGGGGCGGGGCATTGCGGGAGAGATAATCGAGTATTGCATTGCTCAAAGGCTGCTCTATGAGGAGAGCCGATACCACAATGCAGTTTTTATTGGTTATGATGGAGAGAATCCCAAGTATGCGGCGATACGGGGAACGAATACAAAAAGAAGATTTTTGGCAGAATCAGGAGGCAGCAACAAGGCCTTCTGTTTTTGTTTATGCAAAGGAAAGGACAAATTGAATGTGTTTGAAAGTGCCATAGATGCCATGAGCTATGTGTCACTGGTTTTGGAAGGCGGCGAGGACTGGACACAGCAGACCTATCTTTCCTTGGGTGGTGTCTACAAAAATAATCAAAACAGACTTCCGATTGCATTGGAAAAATACCTCAGTGAACATGGAGAGCCGCAAGAGATTATCCTGCGGTTGGATCATGATGAGGTGGGAAGAAATGCAACAAAAGATATTTTATCAGGCTTAAAAAGTGCAAATGCAAAGGCGGTTTTTTGTGAAAAAGGAAAGGACTACAACGAATTTCTGATGATGCAAAAAGGACTTTTTTCTTCGGACAGGTCATGCGGAAAAGAAATGGACAGGTAGCACGCAAAGGATTTGTCGTGCTTTTGCAAGCATAGCATTTTGACGGCAAAATGCGGCTTGTTAGGGGATTTTGCCCCTAATACCCCAAAAAAGAAAAAGGCAGGTGCATGAAAAATGAAGATACGAAACCGAAAAATAACCGTCAGACTTTCCGAAAAGGAACGGAAGTTTCTTGGAGAGCAGGCTGACGCAGGCGGTATGAAAATCGAGCCGTATATCAGAGAGCTGATTATGGGCAATGAGGTAAAGAGCAGACCGAAGGAAGAATGGGCGGAGGTTGTGCGGCAGGTTGCGGCGGTGGGCAACAACATCAACCAGATCGCAAGGAACACAAACATGGGCATGGAGGTGACGGCGGATATTTTGAAAGAGGTTTTGGAAATGCAGAGACAAATCTGGGAAAGGGTAAAAAATTTATGACATGGCAATTACAAAAATATTTGCGGTGCGGAGCAGATTGGATGACAGCATTAAATATGCGACCAATGCGGAAAAGACATCTGCCGAGGTGCTGGAAGGGAAAATCGAGTATGCCCTTAACGGGGAGAAAACCGAGAAACATATTTATGAAACAGCCCTTAATTGTTTTTCAGCGTCCACCGCCTACAGTGAAATGCAGAGGACAAAAGAAAAGTGGCATAAAACAGGCGGCGTGCTTGGGTATCATTTCATACAATCTTTCAAGCCAAAGGAGGCAACGCCGGAAACGGTTCACGAAATCGGTGTGGAGTTTGCCCGAAGATGCTTCGGGGAGCGGTTTGAGGTTGTGATTGGTACACATCTTGACAGGAATCATTTGCATAATCACATCGTGGTTAATTCCGTTTCCTTTGCAGACGGGAAGAAATATCATTCCAATGCAAAAAGCTATTTTGGGGAGATACGAAAAATCTCCGATGAAATTTGCAGAGAATACGGACTTTCTGTGATTGAGCCGCAGAAAAAGGGGATACCCTACGGTGTTCTTCATGCGGAGCAAAACGGAAAACAGACGGTGCGAAGCCAGATTCGTGCGGATATAGACGAGATAATCAAAGTGTCCTTGAATTTTACAGTCTTTCTGGAATTGCTGAAAAAGAGGGGGTATACGGTAAAATATCAAAATGTAAAGTATACTGCCGTAAAGCCGCTTTACAGCAAGAGGTTTATCCGTCTGGATAGCCTTGGGGAAGGTTACAGTGATAAAGAGATTGAGGAAAGGATTTTAACGCAATCCATGCAGAAAAGAAAAACACCACAGCAGTCTGTTGTGCTGTTCCGATTATACAATACCAAAGGAAAGAGATATGACATCCGAAAAACAAAAAGACGAGCCAAAATAACAGGCTTTGCGGCGTTGTATTTTCGATACCTGTATCTGTTAAGAGGGCGGAAAACCAAAAAGACAAGAAAGCTCTCCTATTTTATGCTGGAGGAAAACATAAAATTTGAACGCTACCTAAAGCAGCACCGATTTTTGCAGACGCATAACATCAATAGTATGGAAAGCCTTACGGTGCTTCAGGCTGAAATGCAGAACCGACATGACGAGAACCTGAAAAAGAGAAAACGATTGCAGTACAAAATGAGAACGGAGGGAGAAAGTGAAACCTTGCAGGCAGAATTTTCGGAACTCAGCCAGAAGATACGGGAGGAAACTTTTTGTATCCGTATGTGCAGGCAGATTGAAAAGGATGCGGAAAAGATAGAAGAAAGATTACGGCAGGCGGAAGAAATCAGAGAGGAGGAAAAGGAGCATGAGCCAAGGCAGCGAGGCAGCCGAACAAATGACAAGAGAGGCGGTAAAGCTTTCGGAAGAAGCAGTTAAGCTTTCGGCACTGGGAGCGAAAAATCTTGCGGCTCTGTGTCTGGCAATGGCAAAGGACAACCGGAAGCTGAAGGGCAAAACAAAGCTGAAACGTCTTTTGACTGAAGGAAAGGAGCTTCGGGTGTTTGATTTAAAGGAGGAAGATGTATCAGCCTTTGCAAAGGAGGCGAAAACATATGGGATTTTGTTTTCTGCGATAAGAAATACAAAATCGGCTCGTGATACGGTTGATGTGATTGTCAAAGCGGAAGATGCCGCAAGGATCAACCGTATTTTTGAAAATATGGGATATGCGGTTCCGGAACGAGCAAAAAAAGAGATGTCCCGAACTCAGCAAGAGAACAAATCAAGCGGGCTCGGGACTGGCTTAACGAAGGCGGATACGAGGAATGAAAGAAAGTCGGTGATCGGAAAAATAAACGAATACAGAGAGCTTTTGCAGAATCAGAAAAAAAGCAAAGAAAAGGAATGGGGCGAAAGATAAGCATGAAAAAGATTTTTATAACTGCAATACTGACAGCCATGTATACCTGCACTACGGTTTATGCGGCGTATTACCCTGTCAATATTGATGAAAGTACAACTAACGGAATAACGACCATTACCAAAAGCTATGAACTGAATCAGAATGATGATGCGACTGCCATTTCAAAGGAAGGCTTTGAACAGAATGGCAGCTTTTTTATTTTCAAGGACATGGTGAAAACAGAACTGCCGCAGGCGGAAAGCAAGGAATACGCCGAAAAGGTTGTAATCAGCAGCAAAAGCAACAAGATGAACGACATTCTTCCGTTGCTTGAGGAAGAAAAACAGGTTGTTACCGAGGACGGTTTTTCTGGAACAGTAAAGCTGGATCTTTCAAATTTGAAGATTGAAGGTGCAGGCTATGGCACAAGCACGAAGAATGTTAGCACAACCAGAACTTATCCGAATCTGGATAGTGCGGATACGCAGTACATTCCAAAAACAACCGTAGAGAACGGAAAGACCTTAGAGCTTTCGGGGATTCACTGGCAGAGCGGAAATACACAGAACATCAACGATACTGCCATTACGGACAGGTATACGGCGGTTGCCACCTATACGGGAACAGTCAGCAGCAGCTATGTGAAAGGCTATACGGTTACGGCGGAGTACAAGGGTACTGTTTCCAAGATGAATACGGATAAGGTGCTGTATACGGCAATTTTTGAGGAAAGTACACCGACAGAGAAAAACAATGTAAATCTGCTGTATGCCGTTCTTCCTTTGGGCGGAGCTGCGGCAGGCATTGCGGGAACGATTTTACTTGGAAAACTGAAAAAGAGAAAGGGTGTTGAATATGAAGAAGAAAGCAACGATGTGGACATTGACACTGCTGATGACGATGATGACAACTACCCCGGCATTGGCACTGGAGTATAACGTATCCGACAAGGCGGCAGGCGAGTTTGGGAAAAGCACAAGCATGGAAACTGTAACGGTTGTGGACGAAGAAAAGCTGTTCAATGTAAATGTGAGCAAGGACAGTGCTTTTGTGCCGCCGACCTTCGGCAGTCTCTCTGCCGATACAAAGGGGACAGGCTATCTGCTGACACCGAATATTTCCGGTGTGGGAGAAATGAATATCGGCAGTGGTGCAGGCGGTGTAAATGTTCCTAATTTTTCCGCAAGCAATACAACGCAGTTTCCGCCTTCCAACGGAACAAATGATACGGGTTATGCTTCTTCGAATAAATTTACACTGCCCGATGGGTTATATTATGCGGACGGCAGTATCGGTACGCTGAAAATTCCTTCCGTAAATTTGAGTGTAAAGGTATATGAAACAGAAAGTCTGGAATCCCTTGCCAGAGGTGCCGGGCATTTCAAATCCACTTCCTGCTGGGACGGAAATATCGGCATTGCAGGGCATAACCGAGGGGTAACCAATCATTTCGGCAAAATCCATACCTTGAAAAAGGGGGATAAAATCAAATACACCACTAAGCTTGGAACAAGAACCTATCGGGTAAAAACAGTAACGAAAATAAAAGAAACAGATTATTCTTATCTGGAAAGGACTTCGGATAACAGAATTACACTGGTTACCTGTGTGGAAAATGTACCGAGCAAAAGATGGTGCGTGCAGGCGGTTGAGGTCAAATAAGAACTTGATTTTTTGACAGAGCTTTGCGGTAATTCTATACTGAAGGAAAAAGAGGGTTTTCAAAAGAAAAAGGAGGAAGAATATGAGACTTGTATATTTGCTGTTACTGACATTGTTATTTCCGACAGCTGTTTTTGCACAGCCTTACAGAACAGTGTCCTATGATGCTTCCGGCAGAAAAGTGATTACATATACCTGTGATCCGAATGAAACACCGGAGTGGTTCAAAGAGAATTATTTAAAAGAAGAAAAGACAGAAGCATCTATCCTTTCTGAAGAAAAGGCGGAAGTGCCTCCCGAACAGAAAAAGACACCGCCCAAGGAAGGGAGTATTCCTGCAAAAATTGAAACGGTGGATGCGAATGGGAAAGAAATTTTTGCTGAAAACTACCGTATCGGATACGCAGGACAGTGTACTTGGTATGCAAGAGGGCGGTTTCGTGAAGTGAACGGCGTGGAGCTGCCGACCATCGGTTATGCGAAGGATTGGCTGATGGCCCCTTTGGTGAGTGATAAGGTGGACGTTTGCCTTGATGTGAATGTGGTTCCCGAACATTCCATTGCAGTGTATGTCCCGAAAGCGGATAGCCGCTTGAAAGGTCATGTGGTGTTTGTGGAATATGTGGAACGGGATAAAGACGGAAATCCTGTGAATGTTTACTATACAGATGCTAATGGGAAGCAGGATACCGAGAAAAATAAGTATACAAAGGGCTGTGACGGTCAAGTCATTCAGGAAAGCTTTCGGGAGTTTCGGGAAAATCGGCACTTGAAGCTTGTTGGGTATGTAGTGAAAAAATATTGACACTACGTTGCTCATTTAATATGATACTGATAAAAGGAGGTCGGGATTGTGAAAACTTTGGATGAGTATTTAAAAAAGCCATATCATATGAATATCAAAGAAGATAAAGACGAGGGTGGCTATGTGGTATCTTTTCCCGAACTTCCCGGGTGTATCACTTGCGGCGAAACAATCGAAAGTGCTGTGAAAAATGCAGAGGATGCAAAAAAAGAATGGCTTATAGTTGCTTTGGAAGAAGGAATAAAAATTTAATTATGGCAAATCAAAGTGTCTTGGGAAACCAAGACATTTTTTATTGCAAAAAAGGAGGAAAAATTATGACGATAGGAAAGAAAATCATATCTGTATTTTTATCTTTTCTGATGCTGTTTTCAGTATGCGTGGAGGCTTTTGCAGGCACTTCCATGGAAACGGCATTAAACAGGGTAAATCTGTATGTAAAGGAAGAAAGCAAAGGGCAGCTTTTGACTTGGAAGGGCGTGATTGATGCGAGAAATTTTGCACCCGATGTGATTGTATATAAGGCGGAGGACGGAAAGGAATATCCTGCCTTTTGTGCCAATCCGAATAAGGGTGGTGTAGAGAATTTTGCGGCGAAAAATTATGATGTTGATGTGGACAGGTTAGACAAAGATCCTCATGTTTGGGGTGCGATTACCAATGGATACCCTTATAAAACGCCTGCCGAATTAGGTGTGAAAAATGCTTATGAGGCATATTACATCACAAAAATGGCAGTTTGGGCAATCGTCCATGATAATTACAGCAATCTGAATGACTGGAAGGCAAACGGCAGCCAGAATAATCATGTGGAAAAGGCAATGAAGGCTTTGGTTGCCAAGGGCAGAGCCAACACAGCGGTTTATCCCACATGGCTTGCGGTCAATCCCAAAAGCACAACGGTTTCCGTTGATGAGAAGGACAGCAATTACATCTCCCAGACATATACACTGAAATCCAACGTGGATATCAAAAGCTACCGAGTTGTGATTGATGGCAATGTGCCTGCGGGAGCGAAGGTAACGGATATGAGCAATAAAGAAAAAACAGAGTTTTCGGACAGTGAACTGACCTTTAAGGTATTGATTCCAAAGGACAGCCCGAAGGGAGAGGTTCGTGTTCTGGTAAAGGGCAAGCTGGAGAACAAATCCGTTTTGTTCGGCGTGGCACATGATGAGAAAAAGCAGAATTATTATGTTTCTCCTTTGCCTTCCTATAATGGGGATTCTTGGGTGCAGCTTGCGTATGCACCTGAAGGCGGCGATGTTCCCGATACGCCCGAAACACCCACAACAGATGTACAGATTTTGAAGGTAAGGAAAGGCACAAAGGAAGGCTTGGCAGGAGCGGTTTTCAAGGTGGAAATTGACAGAAAGACCATTGGGCATTATGTGACAGACAAAAACGGCGAAATCAAAATCGAAAAGGTAACCGGAACGCTTTCCGTTACGGAAGAAGTACCGCCCAAGGGCTATGTTCTTGACGAAAACAATCATAAGGATGTGGAAATCAGAAACAATGATGAGCCTACGATTATCACATTTGCCAATGAGGAGCAGGCACAGCTTGAGGTGGTAAAGCTTGATGCGGATACAGGCGATAAGCTGGAAGGTGCGGTAATCCGAGTTGCCTATGACGGTGGAAATGATTTTTGGGATTTACACACAAACGCCTCCGGCAAGGCAAGCCTTTCCAATCTGAAAAGCGGTACCTATTCCGTCAAAGAAATTACTGCACCGGCAGGCTATCTGCTCAATGATACGGTGCAGACAGTGAAGCTGGAGGCAGGCAAAACAGCAACCGTTACACTGAAAAATAAGGCAAAGCCCGGCATTCTCATTAAAAAATATGATGAAGATACAGGGATGCCACTGCCCGATGCGGAGTTTTCCGTTGCGAAAAAAGGCGGTAGTATCGTATATGAAGGCATGACGGATAAAAGCGGTCAGATGAAAGTCGAAAATCTTTCCGAAGGCTGGTATACCATTACGGAGATTGCCGCACCGAAGGGCTATCTTATTGCGGACAAGAGCAAGGATGTATATCTGGAGGGCGGCAAATGTGTTGCGGTCAAGTTTGACAACAGGCTCAGACCTTCCTTGCAGCTTATGAAATTGGATGCAAAAACAAACGAACCTCTTGCAGGTGCAAAATTCAAGGTAACAAAAGCAGAGGATAAAACCGTAAGCGAATATGTAACCGATCAAACAGGAACGGTTGTGATTCGAGATTTGGATGAGGCGGTTTATACGGTGGAGGAAATCCAAGCACCCAACGGTTACACCATCAGCACCGACAACCATAAGGACATTGCTTTGGAATGGGGCAAAACCAAAACACTTATTTTTACGGATACCAAGAAGCCGACACTCATCATTACCAAAACAAATGCACTGACAAATAAGGCTGTTCCCGATACGGTATTTAAAATCCAAAGAGAAAAATCTGACGGCGGCGTTGTGACACTGGGAACATACAAAACAGATGCCAACGGGCAGATTGTTTTGAAGGGCGTGGATGCAGGCTGGTATGTGATTACGGAAGTGAGAGCGGCACAGGGGATGAGCTTGCCCTCCAACCCTGTTACAAGAAAATATCTTGCGGAAGGCGAAAATGCGTATACGGATTTGAAAGGAAGCACAGCAATCACTGATACAGATAAAACAGAAAATACAGACAAGGCAGAAAGTACAGATAAGCCGGAAAATACAGGCAAGGATACTGTGAAGGTTACCTCCGGCAAGGATTACGGCGAGGAGATTCCGAACTATCCATTAAACAGCATTGTTATCAAAAAGACCGATGCCAATACGTCCAAACTGCTTGCAGGTGCGGCATTTGAGGTGCGAAAGGTAAGCGGAGATATTTCCGGCAACTCCGGCACGATTATCGGCAGATATACCACAGATGACAGCGGCATTATTGTTATCACGGGCTTGGAGGCAGGAGCATATCTCATTGAAGAAGTACAGCCGCCTGCAAATTATCTGCTTTCTGAAAACAGCAAGCAGCAGGCGTGGCTTAAAGCGGACGGCACAAGTGTGGTTGAGGTGGCATTTGCGAATTATCCCTATGGACATCTTCTGATTACCAAAACAGATGCAGATACCAAAAAACCGCTTATGGGTGCAAAGTTTAAGGTAACAACGGCAGACGGAACGGTTGTGGGAAATGCCAACGGAGAGTTTATTACCGACAGCAACGGAGAAATTTTGATTTCAAACGTAAGGCCCGACAGCTATGTGGTAACGGAAATCCAAGCGCCCACGGGCTACGAAATCAGCGAAGAAGCAAAAACAATTCAGGTCGGCACAGACGGCGGAACATATCAGCTGCGTTTTGCCGACAGAGCATTAAACGGATTGGTTATTTCCAAGATTGACGAAGAAAGCAGAGAGCCGATTAAAAATGTTACGTTTGAAGTAAGCAAAATGAACGGGGAACGTATCGGCACATACCGTACCGACAGTGACGGCAAAATGGCACTTTCCAATCTGGAATCCGGTTGGTATACGGTAATCGAAACGAAGGCTGCAAAGGGCTATGCTCTTGACAAAGAGCCAAAGCATATCGAAGTAAAAAACGGAAAGCAGGTGTTGTTGACTGTTACCAATAGGCAGACTTCTTCTATGCTCATTCACAAGATTGATTCTGTCACAGGCGAGGGCATTTATGGTGTTACCTTCCTTGTCAGCGATGCAAGGCATAACCCGATTGGGCAGTATACATCCGATCAGAGCGGTTATGTGTATATCGACAGAGAGCTGAAGGACGGAAAATATTATGTGCAGGAGATTCAGCCTGCCGAGGGGTATTTGATTGACCATACGAAGAAAACCTTTTATGTGGAATACGGCGAAACAAGCCATATCACATGGAAGAATACACCGCAGATGGGACAGATTCAGATTACAAAGAAATCTGCGGATGATAACCCGATCAATGGCTTAACGGCAGGAACCCTTCTGCCCGATGCGGTATTTGAAATTTACAGCAGAGCAGGCAATCTTGTGGATACCGTAAAGACGGATAAAAACGGCAGAGCAGTCAGCAAAACACTTCCTTTGGGAAGATATGTGATTAAGGAAACAAAGGCTCCGAATTACTATATTGCAGAAAAGGCGGAAATCAATGCGGAGATTGAGTTCAGCGGTCAGATTGTACGCCTTGAGGTATTAAACAAGAGTTGCTATACCAATGTTTCCGTTACAAAGAGAGGATATAACCAGATTGTACCGGGGCAGGAGGTACGCTATACCTTTACAAATATCAAAAATAATTCCACCGTACCGCTGAATAGTTTTTATTGGAGAGATACCCTTCCTGTCAATGCGGCGAGATTGGAGAAAATCATCACAGGCACTTGGAATCAGAGACTTTCCTATAAGATTGTTTATAAAACAAATCTGAATGGTACATACAGAACGCTTGCCGATAATTTAAGCACTGCCGAAAACAGAGTCATTTTTGCATCCCCGGCGGCATTGGGGCTTGCATCCAATGAATATGTCACAGAGATAATGTTTGTTTTCGGGACGGTAAAGAGCGGTTTTGCACAGGTGGAAACACCATATATTTATTGCAGGGCATTGTCTCATCTTTCTCATGAATACCGTTTTGCAAATAAAACTGATGTCGGCGGTTTATGGAACGGTCAGTGGATTATGGGTAATGACAGCTTTGTTACCGTTGTATATGGGAAGAAAACAGCTAAGGTTCTTCCGAGAACAGGATATTAAAAAGTAGTGTGAAGAAACATGAAACAGAAATTGAACTTTCAGCAGGCTGCCCTTTTATGGGCAGCTTGTTCTATTATCGTTATTTGGTTTGGGATATTGGCATCTGCCTGTTGCGGGGAAGGCATAAAGCTGACAGAGTTTCTTTCTCTGTTTTCGGAACGGTTACAGCACCCTTTTCAACTTTCTTTGAATGGATATACTGTCCGTTGTGTGTTTGCAGTACTTTGTATGTATGCTCTGGCGGTTGGCTATTATTACACCTCAAAAGGAAATAAGAGAACAGGCGAGGAATACGGCTCGGCAAAATGGGGAGATGCAGCAGCCTTGAACAGAAAATATAGAGATAAAAATAGCAACATTATTCTTTCTCAGCATATTTCGATGGGGCTTGATGGCAGAAAGCATAAGCGAAATCTGAATGTCATTGTTGTGGGCGGCTCGGGTGCAGGCAAGACCAGAGGGTATGTTCTGCCGAATATTATGGAGTGCAACTGCTCTTATATTATTGCAGATCCAAAGGGGGAAATCCTCCGGAAAACAGGCGGATTGTTGGAAAAGGAAGGCTATGAGATTTGCATTTTAAATCTGGTAGACCTTGAGAAATCAGATTGCTATAACCCCATTGCTTATCTCAGAAGTGACCATGATGCACTGAAGCTTGTGACCAATCTCATTAAAAATACCAATGAGAAGGGGCAGAAAAGCAGTGATCCCTTCTGGGATAAATCCGAGGCGGCGATCTTGCAGGCGTTTATTCTGTATCTGCTGCATGAAGCACCGGCAAGCGAACAGAATTTTTCTACCGTTATGTATATGATAGAAAATGCCGCCGCAAGCGAGGAGGACGAAAGCTATAAAAGCCCTGTGGACTTGCTGTTTGATGACTTGGAACGGAAAAATCCGGAGCATATTGCACTGAAAATGTATAAGGTTTTCAAACAGGCGGCGGGCAAAACAGCAAAATCTATTTTGGTGTCAACGGCGGTCAGACTGGCTGCTTTTAATTTGCCGGAGATTGCAAGAGTAACGGAAAAGGATGAAATGTTTCTGAATACCATCGGGAACAGGAAAAAGGCGGTGTTTGCCGTCATTTCCGATAACGATACCAGTTTGAATTTTATCGTAAGTATGCTCTATTCGCAGGCATTTCAGGAGCTTTACCATGAGGCAGACAGAAACGGTGGCAGACTGCCTGTTCATGTAAGAGTAATGATGGACGAATTTGCCAATGGTGTGACACGTTCTACGCCTAAAACGGTGGGAATAACCGACAAAAGCGTAGCCTAAAGTCACAAACAATTAAATAAATGTGGTTTTAGAGAACTGCATAACTGAAATCTCAAATGACGGGGTAACGTCCTGAAGGGGATTCACTAATACTCCGAATAGCGTCAGCCGAATACAGACGGTTGGGGTTATAAGCTCGGGGAAGTCGTGCGAAGCACACCCTAACGCTTAATGGCGAGGAAAGATTCGTAGAGGTACGGGTTGTGTGTGACAGTGCGGGTGGGGTTGCCATATGGTTAGAATGACCAAAAAGGCGGTCTGACAAAGATTCCGAATGTACGGCTCTAAACGAATGGCTTGCAGAAATGCAAGTGTACCAATGGGTACGCAAGCGGGGCAAAGTAAAAGTTGTTAGTATGAAATGCCCTCTGTGTTTACAGGACACAGGTATCTTGAGGGATTCGCTCGAAGATAATGCTTGCAGGGCTAAAGGAACGACCTAAGTGGCAACAATCCTAAGTTATGTGGAACGTGGAAAGCAGCCAATACGGGAGCTGACTGTATCAGCGGAAAAGTACCGTAGTTGTATCGAAAAGGAAAGGGGTTGAAAGAGCCTTTCTATAATAAGTGCATTAGTGGCTGTGAGAGTAGAGGCACAGTACCTGTGAAGCCGTGATAACAAGCGGTGGAGAGATAGCCTCAAGCCGATACTAAGATTTTCTTTCATGCCTATATAGTAATCACCAAAATGGAGATTTTCATAGCTGTCGTGGTGCGACTAAGAAAAAATCATTCTCCGATAAGGAGCTGGTTACTATGGCAAAACGAATTGTAAACAAAGCAGAGCGAAATGCAGAAAGATATGACGCTAAAGAAACAGGCTACCGATTATTTGAGGACAGCCAGAATGGAAAGACATTTGACAGGCTCATGCCGTTGATCGTGTCAGAGCAGAATATCATACTTGCATATCGAAATATCTGTAAAAACAGTGGGAGCAAAACTCCCGGCACAGATGGGGAAACGATTGTAGCGATACAGTCACTGCCCATCGAATCGGTCATTAAAACCGTCAGAAATAAGTTGAACTATTATCAACCAAAAAAGGTTAGACGAGTTGAAATCCCGAAAGACAACGGAAAAACCCGCCCATTAGGGATTCCAAGTATTTGGGACAGACTGATACAACAGTGTATCTTACAGATACTGGAGCCGATTTGTGAAGCGAAATTTCATGAGCGGAACAATGGTTTCAGACCATATCGGTCAACGCAGAATGCAATCGCACAATGCTATAAAATGGCACAGTTGCAGAATCTGCACTTTGTAGTAGATGTAGACATTGTTGGCTTCTTTGATAATATCGACCACAGTAAGTTGATTCGGCAGTTGTGGGGAATCGGCATACAGGACAGAAAACTGATTATGATAATCAAGCAGATGCTGAAAGCGGAAATCCTGTTCAATGACATTATAATCACTCCCGAAACGGGTACACCACAGGGGGGATTCTATCCCCACTTCTTGCAAATGTTGTATTGAATGAACTGGACTGGTGGATTGCCAGTCAGTGGGAAATGTTCAAAATCAAAGAGGGTAAAACAGGTTTAGAGTTTAACAAGACTGATAAAGAGGGAAACGTCCTCACAGTAGACAGAACGCAGAAATGGAATAAGCTGAGAGCAAAAACCGATTTGAAAGAAATGTATATCGTAAGGTATGCAGATGATTTTAAGCTATTCTGTCGGGATTATGCAACGGCGAGAAAGGTAATGTGTGCCACAAAACTCTGGTTGGCAGAAAATCTGCATTTACAGACCAGTGAAGAAAAGTCGGGTATCACAAACTTGCGGAAGAATTACACTACTTTCCTCGGTATCAAATTTAAGGTTGTATCGAAAGGCAGTAAGTGGGTAATACGTTCCCACATGGCAGATAAGAGTAAAGCAAAGGTCATTAAAAAGCTAAGTAACGTTTGGAAAGATATAAAGAATCCGGGCAAACAAAGCGAGATAGACCGAAATATAAGTCTTTATAATGCAATGGTTATGGGAATGCACAACTATTACTGTATGGCAACTATGGTATCAGCAGACTTTGCGGAAATCGCCTTTAAGGTAACGGGAAAAAGTAACGGCATGAATCATAATAACCGCTGTTACCCCATAGAACGTCAAGGCGAGATAACCAGCAAGTTTATTCAGGAAAAGTATGGAAAGTCTAAGCAGTTCCGATGGATAAAGGGAAGAATGATTATCCCTGTTGGATATGTGGCTTATGAATACCCCAAATATAAAAGGCGTGAAGTCAATAAATATGTGAGGAAGTATTCAGACATCGAAAACTGTATCAGCTACGATGTTATGAAATACATGATGGAAAATGCACATCTCTACCCTACGTTGGAGATGGCAGACAACGCTCTTTCGAGATATATCGCACAAAAAGGCAAATGTGCGGTAACGCACAATGCCCTGTCAATATCAGATATGGTATGTGTGCATATCAAACCATGTAAGGGAGAGCGAAACGACACTTACAGGAATTTGATTATCCTGTCAAAAGAGGTGTCAGAACTGGTTGGAGCAACGAATCCTGTAAAAATTGGAAAGTTGCTTACAGACTTACAGTTGACCGAAGAAATGAAAGATAAAATCAATAAACTCCGAAAACACAGAGAGTTGGAGGAAATACAATTCGAGGACTATATAGGCACTAAAAAGTAATCTTAGTCGGTGGAACGCCGTGTGATGGGAAACTATCACGCACGGTGTGGAGCGGGGGAAAAGCCCGAGGTGGAAACGCCAGAGGCTTACCTATCGCTATTCGCATTGCCCGAAAACTTTGAAAAGGTGCTTGCTACCTGCCGAGGAAGGGAGATTTCCATAAATATTATCATACAGAATATGGCACAGATAAAGGCAATGTTTCGGGATAGCTGGGAAAATCTGACAGGTAACTGTGATACCTATATCTATTTGGGCGGCAATGAAAGTACTTCCCATGAGTACATTTCTAAATCTCTTGGTAAAGAAACCGTTGATGTGAAAACCAGAGGTGTGACACATGGCAGAAACGGCTCCTCAAGCAATAACTTTCAAAGTGTGGGCAGAGAACTGCTCACACCCGATGAGGTTCGCATGATAGATAATAACTACGAGGTTGTCATAATCAGAGGAGAGCGAGCTGTGATGGATAAAAAATTTGCGTTGCAGAAACACAGAAATATCAAATTTACGGAGGACGGCGGTGCGGAACCCTATGAGAAAAAGGAAACTGCCGACTTCTCCGATGTTGACCTGCATCAAGATTTTGATGTGGATGCGATAGAAGTCATTGAATTTGATTAAGGAGGAATCGAAATGGATACACGAAAAAAGATAAGAATTTTGAAGGGAATAGATGTGAAAAAGATTTATAAGCTGTTTGCAACGCTTATTTTTTCCATGCTGTTCTGCACAACAAGAGCCTTTGCCGCAGGAACAGACCCTTTGGCGGCAATCAATAATCTCTCTACATTTGTGTTTGCGGCAATTAAGGCGGTCGGCGTGATTATCCTCGGCTGGGGTGTTGTGCAGATTGGCTTGGGAGTGCAGGGGCATGATCCCACACAGAAAAGTAATGGCTTTCTGTCATTCTTCGGGGGGCTGATTATTGCTTTTGCAAAGGAGATATTGGATTTGATTTTGTGATGGAGATAGTCGGTTTACAAAAATAAAAGAATTTCAAGCCTTGCGAGTGGAGTGTTGCGGATATTGGAGAAAGGCACTATAATAGATAAAAATGATATATTTTGGATAAATTGGGATTTGCATTTGGAGATATCGGTATATGAATAAGAGACAATCTAAAAAAAATAAGAAAAATTGATTTTATTGATTCTTGAAAGAGTAGTATCTTCATTAGATAAAGATGGTAGAAAATATAAAGCTCGTGCACTACATATTCCATCTATAGAGCTTAAAACTGTAGGTAGAATGAATGGTTATAGAATAGAAATAAGATCTGCTCGTGAAGATAATCACAACTATGCGCATTTTCATGTTGCTAAAGGCACTGATGGTATGGCAAGTATCAGAATAGATCCTTTGGAAGTATTGGAATCGTCACTTCCTGGAAAGGATTTAAATAAAATTTTAGAATGGGCTCGAGAAAATAAAGAAATTTTAATAACTACATGGAATGAATTTCATGGATATCGAATTATAGTAGATTAAGAAATAATCTAATAGTTTTAAAATTCGACAATTACTGAGCCTTGTTATTTATAATAGCGGTAAAAAATCGGAATTTTGCAGGAGAAATTTATTATGAAAAATGAATTGATTTTGTTTGAAACGGCAGATAAGGAGATAAAACTTAATGTGTCTGTTAATGATAGCACTGTATGGCTCAATAGAAATCAGTTGGCTGAGTTATTTGAAAGAGACGTGAAGACGATTGGTAAACATATTAATAATGCATTGAAAGAAGAATTAGATAATTCAGTTGTCGCAAATTTTGCGACAACTGCTTCAGATGGTAAAACTTACTGGGTAGAGCATTATAATCTGGATATGATTATTTCTGTTGGATACAGGGTAAAATCTAATCGAGGGGTGGAATTTCGTAAATGGGCGAATAAAGTCCTTAAACAATACATTATCCAGGGATATGCAATTAATGAAAAGAGATTGGAGGCATTGCAGCGTACAGTAAGTATACAAACTAAAATGTTGGCATCAACTCTGGAAGTGGAGGAAACAGATGTGTTGAAAGCAGTTAATTTGTATACAGAGGCTTTGATGCTATTAGATCAATATGACCATCAATCGCTAAATAAGCCAGAGGGAAATAAACCAATTTATAGGATAACATATGAAGAATGCCGTAGGATGGTAGATGCTATGGAAGATACATTTCATTCTAATGTTTTTGGCGTTGAAAAAGAAGAAGGAAAAGTTGAGGGGATTTTAGCTGCAGTTTACCAAAGCGTTTTTGAAAGAGATGTTTATCCCTCGTTGGAAGAAAAAGCTGCTAACTTATTATATTTTATGATAAAAGATCATCCTTATGCCGATGGATGTAAGAGAATTGCTGCTTCATTGTTTTTGGAATTTCTAAATAAAAATAATTTTTTATATAAAGATGGAACAAAGCGAATAAGCGATGGAGCGGTGGTTGCTATTACGTTGATGATCGCAGAGTCTAATCCGTTGGAAAAGGACATTATGGTTAATTTGGTAATGAATTTATTAGCAATATAGGATAAGCAGAAAGAGAGTAAAGTAAAGAATCTTTTGGCTCAGATGAGAAGAATGGGAATAATCACAACAGATTCCAAGAATCAGCAGAGGTCATCTTGGATACTTGTCAAGGAATTAAACAAGTAAGAAACAAATTTTATCCAAGATTTATCCAAGCTGATGAGAAAAAACCTTTAAAAACAAGGTTTTCCTTGGATAAGTTGAAATCGTCAAAGTTAAAAAACCAAGGTTTAACCAAGAAAGTTGACTTTACAGCATGTTGATACTTGGTTAAAAATCCTGAAGTATACAAACACAAAAATAGAAATTCCAGTTGATATTTCACATATTTTAGGAAATTTAATAACTGTTATATTTAATTATCAAATTCTTCGCAAACCCTTGAAAATACTAAGTTTGTAGCAAGTGAGCTTTCCCTTACTCTTTCCCTTGTGTTATATTCTCACATTGGTTTTCATGAACCTTAATATGGGAAAAAATAAGGGAAAGAAAATTTCATAACACAGTATAACAATAACGACATGGTGAACTGATTGAAATGTTTTCGATATTTAACTCTATAACTGATTATTAAAAGAAAATGGAGATAAGATACGATGAGAACAATTTATGCAGAATACAACATAAATCACGATAGTATTGATGTTTACACAAGTGCCGGATATATGCTTCGCATTGATTGCTGGAAAGCTGAAAAAAATCTAAAAACCACATACGGATCAGAATGTGCGCTTACTTCATTGGCTGTGGATGAGCCTTTGGAATATGCAAGATTATATCTTGAGGGTAATTTACAGATGTGGGTAGATGCAGAAGACTCACTAGAGTTATAATCCTTATCCATATAAATAATATGCAAATATATATCCCATCAATATAGCGAATATACTGAAATAAAAGTATCTTTATAATCAATTTTAACCAAAAGAATATGTTCTTAGAGGAGGTGTCTCCCGAAAGAACATATTCTTCTATTATGGGTAATTATAAATATAGAACATGCTTTTCTTGTGCTACAATTTCTTCACTATGAGTTACAACAATAACTGTTTTTCCCTGTTCACTTAACTCATGCAATATATTCATAACAATCTCACTATTTTTTTTGTCTAAGGAACCAGTTGGTTCGTCTGCTAATACAATCGAACATTTCTTTAGCATTAAACGAGCTAACGCAACTCTCTGCTGTTCGCCACCAGATAATTGATAGACTTTTTTGTTAATTACTTTCTGTAAACCAACTTTTTCAAGAGCTTCATTTATTGAAATATCCGTTCTACCTGATTTTTTTATTATTTCTAGATTTTCTTTTACTGTTTTGTTTTCCAAAAGGGCAAAATTTTGAAATAAAAATCCAACAACTTCTTTGAAATATTTCTGCTTTTTTCCTTTTTTTGCCACATCAAAACCATTCACAATAATAGAACCTTTGTCAGGAGTTTCAATACCTCCAATCATATTAAGTAAAGTACTTTTTCCGCATCCACTTTCGCCACTAATTACCAAAAAACGGCTATCTGGAATTTCCAAATGAAAATTTTTGAACAAAATTTTATCATTATATGCTTTGCATAGATTTTCAATTGTTATCATAAGCAACCTCCTTTTAATGATTTCGGTATGTTTGTTTTTTCAACAATTGTGATATTAAAGAAAATAATTGTAAATTCTATTAGTGCCATAAATGAACTAACAAGAATGCTAATTCCTACTTCAGTCTGTACCGATAATAAAGAATAGATAAGCATACCTACTAATATCACAAAATTTTCCACTACAATCATTTTAAGAAGTGTTTTGTGCCGTTCAAATAAACTATATCCAAAGATTTTCATCAAGGAAATTTTCATTGCATTTTCTCGGAACTCTAGTCTACTTACTGTAACAATAATCATAATATTTAAAAGCAATACAATCGTACAAAGAGAACTTAAAAATCCCACGAGTTTTATTAAAAATGTGTGATTATATAAATACTGTTCATGTACGTTTGTAATTACTAGCTGATAATTTCCAAGCATATCTTCATACTTTTTGCTGATATTTCTTAGCTGTTTTTCATCACATTGAAATAAAACTGCTCCTGCTTTATAGCTTTCAAGATACCCACCATTGACTGCTAAATCTTTGTTTGCCTGATAAATAATTATCGGATTTTTGCTTTTTTCGATACCATTTATTCTACTTGTATCTAAATAGGAAAAGTATTCTGTTTCGCTATACTCTATGTACTGAATATTTAATTGTTGTAAATTATCATGATTTAAAACATGGCTCAAGGAGTCATAGGCTAATTGCTTGTTTTTAGCAAAATATCTATTCTTTGGAATGAAAATAATCAAATCAGAAGATTCATTCTCTACTGCATTTATCTGCTTCGTAAAACCTTGTAACATATCTTTTGCATGATTATTTACATATATCACATCATTTTTATCATTTAAAATATTCAAGCATATTACAGGCTTTAATGTGTTATATTCATTCTTGTATAGTTTATTCCAAAAAGCTTCTTCTTTTTCAGCATTAAAATCAGTAGTCTTTACGGTAAAATAATTTGCATCATAATATTCTTCTAACAAATGTTCATTTGTAAATAGGTTATTATGAATACTACTAATATTAGTGGTAATTGTAAAAACAGCGGCTACCCCTGCTATAAATTTTAACGAATAAATTAAAAAATCCACTCCTCTTTTGTGTGTTGCATTTGCGAATGCCTTTCTAATATCA
>OKXB01000558.1_pt1 | contig 45825 bp, 48 predicted proteins | sample 1601731 | NCBI WGS metagenome assembly OKXB01 (sample SAMN04414077, study PRJEB24778) | human gut metagenome | material: faecal | host: Homo sapiens
GTGACTAGAAAAAAGGAACGTTTAAACTCGTCATTTAACAATTTGTGACATTTTGGCGTGTCCTCTGGATAGACTTTTATAACACTATTATTAATATTAAATTTAGGTAATTATATACCACTTTACACCATATTTACAAAAATCACCCTGCATTATGAGATAATAAGGAAGGACGTTTTTGTAGATATGGTTATATGTTTTTTATTTTTTTTGAGGTCTGTCTCTATGATAGGCATTATGATTACGATCAAACATTACAAGATAGAACACACTTTGAAATATAAATCCTATAACCCTTGCTTTATTGAACACCTTAAATTGATAAGCTGTTAATTGTATATTATTATCCCCAATGCATTTGTTAAAATCAGATTGACTTATATTTACATCATTCCAGTTTATAGAATGAAAATGAAACATATTTTCTTTCTCGATCTCTTTGTATGTATATTTAGATATTCTTTTTAATCCATTTAATAAATCTATGTAATCTTTACGTCCTAATGATGTACTATTAAAACAAAATACACTTTTGTTCATAGATATATAATCGAAAGAAAATAAGGGTCTTTCATTTTGTATAGAGAATATGTTATCGCATTCTTGACCTCCACTAAATCTTTTAATAGGAACGAAATCATCTATCTTATCAAACTTAGACATGACCATTATTTAATCAAAGAAGAATAATATGTTTTCATTTTTTCTTTAGAGATAATATTTCTACATTCATCTAATGGACCACATCCCTTTCTCGCTTCTATCCACGGTTCTTGACTCTGAGACAACATTTCTAAAGTAAGTGGACTATTTACACCATATCTTCTTAACACAACCTCTATCATCTCGATCTTGTCTTTAGAAATTTCGTCTTTTCCAAATTCATCCCTAAATCTTTTTATGAATGAAAAGGCTGTTTCTCCTTTTTCGTATTCTTGATCTATAGGTTTTACGCCAAATGAATTATATTTTTTCATTATATTGTATATAAGAGGTCCTGAACCCCATGCTTCAAAATCATCGTCTATAATACCGTCAAAATATACTTGCCCCCATGCTTCTATGTAATACAATAGACGTTGCAACATGCTATTTGTAACGGCATATCCTTTGTTGTTCAAATATGCTATGATATATTTTGATAAATATTCAGCTTTCATAAGAATGTTTTTTTAACTGTTGCTATTTTCCCCTTTGTCTTTTTTGTAAAGAGGATCTTTTGGATCATTTTGGGGATTATAGTCAAATATCTGTTTAACTATTCCCGTCATAAGATTAATTGAAAATGTCCCACCTTCAGGAGGAACAACAATCGTTATTTTGTCTTTTTTCTTTTTTCTTTTAGGTTTGTCTTTCATGTTTAACTCATGATTAAATCCGAATGCTTTAATCTTCGATGTATGTTCTGCAAAAATACATCGAATCTTTCAGATTCCGATAGATGTTTCGTATTATATCTGAAAGATTCGCAATCTACATACCTTTGAAGATGTTTTCTCGACACCCAGAAATGGGTCCCAGAGATCATTTTCTTCAAATGACTCCAATATCCTTCGATTGTATTTGTTGATCTCCTGCCTATTACATATGCTCCCTTTTTGTGATATACTTTTTGATGATCAAACTTTTCTTTATCAATCCCGTTATACGCATACCATTCGTCAGAATATATGGTAGAATTAGGATGAACAGTATTGTATATCAAAGGGAGTAAGGTTTTACCTTTTGTGTCTGTAACAACATAAGCTACAACAAATCCCTCTCGTTGAAGTGTGCCAAACACAGGAGTTTTATCTTTTAAAGACCTCCCCTGTGCATCTTTAACTTTATCCTTGCTATGTCTATTTTTGTTTTTGCCACCGATATAAGTTTCATCAACTTCAATCTCTCCCTCCAAACATGATTCCTTTATCTCGATGTTGAAACAGTTGTGAATACGCTGAAGCATAAACCAAGCTGTTTTCTGTGTTACTCCCACTATTTTAGACAACTGTAAAGATGATACACCTCTTTTCATCTCAACAGCAAAATAACATGCCAGCATCCATTTTCGTAATGAGACTTTCGAATTTTCAAAAATCGTTCCTGTACGAACATTGAAATATTTACCTGTGTTTTTGCACTTGTATCTGTTACCCTTACATTTATAGACTTTAGATGTAGGATCGAATGGAGATACAACTATATCACCCCAACGACTCTTTTCTAGGTAGTCTATACATGATTGCTCATCAGGAAACTTGTTATAAAACTCAATCAGTGTATTGAAACCAAACATAAGACTCTCATTATTACCCTATAAAGATAACAAATTCGTTGCAAATTAGCGATTGAAGCATAACTTAATATAATTCGATTAAGAATATTTTAATTTAAATCATAATTATTTGCAAATAAGATCTTTATATTTGAAAACAAACTTTAAATCTAATGTCATGAAATTTGAAAGATTTTCGTGTGTCGTTTACAACAGAAAGATGGTTGAGATAAAGGTTGATTGTCCTATGGATCGTTTTAGATTTCAACCTTATAAGACCGATAGTGATATTATTACTATACATTTAATACTAGATGATTACGTGCAACAGACTAGAACCCTAATCTCATCAAATTTTAAAATAGATATATCTGCTTTGCATGAAGACTTTTGTGGTGTTGTTGCTGAAGTTATGTATAAATTTTGTCTTGAGGAAATTAACAGGATAGAATTGAAAAGAAATCTTATATTTCAGTGCTATCCAGACAAACTAGATATATACAACACGCTTAAGAAGTATAATTTCCGAGGATTTTATTAAATTCCTTGTCGAATTCATCCCATTTGTGAGGAGGTACCATGCCTACACTAAATAGTGTCCCATCTTTTTTTCTTACCTTTTGCTTATGCAAGGTTTTATACTCTGTTCGATCTGGATCATCCAAAAACTTTTGGAAATCATCTAACTCACAGTCTTCTAAGTAGAGATACTCTTGTAATTCTTTAGCTGTTTTCATGATTGTATTTTTTATGAATAATAAAAACCGGCTATCTTTTCTCAAAAAGTAGCCGGTTCCCTTTTATTGATATCAATTATATATTTTCTCTATTTTCAATCGCTGCCAACTTCCTTGTAAAGACGAAAGCTTTCACATACTTCGTTTGATTCGTAATCATCATAAGTAGTGAGAACCATGGAGTTATTCCCTGTCATTTCAATTTTGGCAACAGGATCTTCCCCTAAATCAAACTCTTTATTAAAAACAATTTCCATTGTTTGAGGATTAAAGTTGTAGGTGAAAGATTCAGAATCAACCTGTCTACCATAATCGATAACTACATCCAGGCGACCACTTCCATCTTTGAAAAAATTGAAAACAAATTGTTCATACTTGGAACTTTCTGCCCATCTGCCAACGATCATAGAATTGTTACCTTTAATATCGTCTTCATCATTACATCCGGCAAATAGACCGCATAACATAATGCAAATAAAAAGGCATATTGCGTTGCTTTGGAACTTTATCTTTTTCATATTCGTTTTATTCATTAATTTATGTATCTATTTTAACTGAGTAAACCTACTTGAGTTATTGATAATTAAAATTCCACTCCAAACTTGAAGTTAAACCCATCAATATTTGTACTTGATGAATATTCGTCAATAGAGAATTTTCTTGTCTGAGTTCCATATCCCAATGATAAATTGACAGCCAATCTTTCTCCGATCATGTATTTCACACCAACAAAGGGATTGCAATAAAAACCATTCCCGCCATAATCATTTGTAACATCGATTGCATAACCCATCCTCAAACCAATAAATGGAACTATTTGACCATTGGTGAAATTACCTCTAAGATCAACAAACAAGGGTATTAAAAGGGATTCTGTATTAGTGAAGTAAGAAATACCTGTTCCTGCACCAGCGAAAAAATATGGATTTAATTGATATCCATGAGTCGTTGTGAGCTGAACATTCTTATCAATCCCGGACGTGTACCCGAAATCTACAAAACCTCTGTATCCATTTATATCGTATGTATTCTTTGGGTTTGTAATCTTATCAAAAGGATTAAAAGATGCTCTTTCCTTTCCTATCTTTTCCACTTCGTCTATCTCGTAAACAAAAATGTTATTGTCTTTGGTTTGAAGTTTTATAGACTTATTAGGTACTTGTTCTATAATGACCCCTCTAATTATGCTTCCGTTTTTAAGATAAACGACATCCTGTCCTCTTTCTTGTGAATACGAATAAAAAACAACAAGGAATAAAAATGTTATTGTGTATAATACTCTTTTCATTTTGTCTTTAAGTTTAATATTTGTCAGTTTATAATTTTCTATACTTATAGATACAGCTTATATCTAATGTGTTATTAAGTTATGATACTTAATGTTCCCCAATGTATCTATAGGTCATGGTGGTGAATATGCTTTTAATTCAGTATCATTCTTGTTCTTCACCCTGTTGTTGCCTTCGCAGAAAGAAAACGGTAACAGAGCACACACAAATAATAAATGCATGATTTTTTCTCTTGCTCTCATAGGCTTATCTTTACCCCTCCCTGTCCCCTTCGTTCGGTGTTAACAAAAAAAAGAAGCGTGGGGACTATTGGATGTTATCGTATTTGAGGCTCTGGACTGCCCACCACTCGATAACAAACAACAGCCCCACGCCTTATGCTTGTGTATAGCTTGCCCTTAGAGGTATTAATACAACAACATAGGCGTAGGAGGCATCTTTGTCCATTATCCCGAGTGGTTGAAATTGTCCAGATTTCAAATACGAGATAATATCTTAACGCTTCTACGTCTTTATTCTAATATGCGGGGCAAAAATAGACAAATTACACTACTACGAAATTTTAATATTCTAAAATAAAACAAAATAAATAGTAAACAAAACAGAGTAAAGAGGCTTTTAATTTATCTCATCCTTGGAAATACTGGTATTATGATAATATTTGTTACTTTCCACTTGGACGATATGCCATTTCGCCATATTTTTGCCCATTAGTAAAATGCTATTATTATGAATACATATATCAGACCTGTTCCTATATTAAGAGGAAAAGAAGCTAAAATATTTAACAAGAAAGCAGATGAAGCATTAAAAAATAGAGATAACGCCATTGTATTTGATGAACATATAATAGAGATGAAAAAAATTTTAAAGAAAGCTAATATGTTGTGATACATGGGTTTTTTATCAGATCAGTGTACTTTTAAGCCGCTCTCTAAAGCGATATTAACAAGTTGCTCGTCATTTTCTTGCGGAAATGCAGATTTGGATAACTTCTTTACTAATAACTCCATTAAGTATGAAGAAGAATTATTAGGCAAAAGTTATTGTTTCGTTTTAGATGATAGTCCATGTATTATCATTTGTGCATTTACTATCTCTAATGATAGTATTGATACCAATATATTACCTAATAGTAGAAGTAAAAAAGTAAGAAACCTTATTCCGCATGAGAAACGTATGAGAAGATATCCCTCTGTTCTTATTGGAAGACTTGGGGTTAATGTCAATTACTTAAATAAAGGAATCGGTACAGAACTTATGAACTTTATAAAAAGCTGGTTTGTCTCACCTTCTAATAAAACAGGTTGCCGATATATTATTGTAGATGCCTACAATAATGATAAAACAATCAACTATTACATTAATAACGGATTTGAATTTTTATTTTCTACAGAAAAACAAGAGATTGAATGTGTTTGTAAAAACAAAAATGAAAAACCAAATACAAGGTTTATGTATTTTGATCTCATAAAATGTGTTAGTAACATTTTATGAGATCAAGTTAACTATTGTGGTAACTAATGACTTTTTTTGATAATAGTGTAAAGTGGTATATAATCGCCTAAATTTATTGATTATGAACAAAAAGTTTTTTACTTTGATGGCTGCCGCCTTGGTGACCGGATCAGTAGCTGCACAGACTTATGATGCAGGTACAGATTTTGAGTATCGCCTGGGTACTACCGGCTATACAAACATCGTTGGTTCCGGTGCTAATAATCCGGTTCTGAATCCTGGCGCTAATCCTCTTGCAACTATTACTGGTGCTGAGTGGAACAAAAATGTCAACAAAATTAACTCTGATTACTGGTATCAGTTAGAAGTTAATGATCCTTCTACTGATGCTGCGGACGTTTTGATTCAGGAACGCGACGAACTGACTGGTAAAATCTATTTACGTGTTGTTGAAAAAACTGTAGCTGCTAAAGCTCCTCTGACTGCTTCTTTGTGGAAGATCGAATACAGCAAAGAAGATGGTGTAAGTGGCGGTTATTTTTCTTTCGTAAATAAAGAAACCGGCTATAAGCTGTCTTTCGATCAGCTTTTGGCAACCAGTGGTAATGTAGAAGCTCTGAGCAAAGGTATTTCTGATTGGAGTTGGTATATCAATAATGATAACGGAACAACTGCATTGGGTTGGACTCCGCTGTATTCTGTTTATACAAATGCTGCTGGCAAAAAGCAGGTAATGTATTTGGATAAAGCTACAGCTACTACAGAAAACAATGCAATCAATACTGCATTAGCTACTAACGGTTATAACTGTCAGACTTCTGCTAGTGCTCCTGTTGCTGCAACATCGTTGGTCGCTGTTAAGATTGGTGATGTTCCGGCTAATATTTCTACTTTGAATGCTCTGGAAATCAAGCCAGTTATGGCTGCTCCTTTCTTCATGACTAAAGAAGATTTCAACAATCGTTTGGATTCAGACGGTGACGGAAGTTTCAAATTTACAGTTGAAGAAACAAATGTAGTTGGTGAAGACGTTTTGGAACAAGAATTTGTTGCAGTAGACGGTTTAGTAGATGATCCTGCAACAGCTTTTAGCGATGCTAAGTATGCTAACTTCAATTTGTCATTCCAGGCTGGCGCAAATTATTTGCAGATCAGCACAGAACGCTACGAAGAAAATAAACTTCCGAGTGTATCTCCTAGCGTGAAAGTGATCGCTGCTGCTGCTCCGACAGGTAGTGATTATCTGAAAGCTCGTGCCATGTTCCGTGCTACTTACTTCCCGACACAAGACAGTTTGTTCATTGAACCGCTGAATGCTGGTATCATGACTGATAAGGAATATAATGATGGAACAGCATTTGCATCATGTGCTGCTGCAACTAGCTTTACTAAAAAAGGTAATAACGGCGAGCTTACATCTGCTAACTCTGTTATTAATGAAAGTGTAGGGGATTACAAAGAGAACTCAGTATCTTTCACAACTGTGAAATTGGAAGATGGTAGCAAGGTTATTACTGTAGCTCCGGCTTCAAAAGACGGTTTTGCTGTTGCAACTTCTATCGAACAGGCATTCTCTTATCTGCAACGTGCAGAATTTGCTTCTAATCTTTATACTATTAAAGATGGTAGCGAATATATCGTATGCAACTTCGCCGGTGACATGCAACTGGATGTTCCGACAGAAAATCAGAACTACAACAATATGCCTGCAACTATGTGGACTATTGAGAAAAAAGGTAACGAACAGGTAATCGTTAAGAACCGTGAATTCGGTGTTCCGACTGTATTCGAAGGTCAGCTTTATGTAAAAGATGGCAAATATTTCGCTATCGATAAAAACTATACAGGTTTTACTGCTGTTAAATTGAATAATCGTGAAGCATATGATATTGCTCCTGTAACTGCTGAAAATGCATTGACAAGTGCAGATCATGGTTACTATAACGCAGGTGACAAATTGTTAGTTAACAAATTCACTTTCGAATTCAACGATAATCTGGTTGACGATCACTTCCTGAACCTGACTGAAGGTAACTTCTTCGTTCCTACTAAGGGTGTAAATAGCTATTACGAATTCTATGAAGCAGGTACTGTAACATTTGGAAGTAAAGTTGCTGATCTTCCTGCTTTGTCAAGAAAAGCATATACTGTAAAGGTATTGGATGAAACATTGATCGACAACGACAAAACTTGGATTTATCAGGTTGTTGAAAACGGCAAGCCGACTTACTACAAAGCAATGACTGAAGCTGAAGGTACAGCTGCGGGTCTGGAAAAAGCACGTTTCTTCTTCAAATCAGACGAAATAATGGGTGAAGCTGAAACTGAAACATATGTATTGATCAAAACAGACGGTACTACTGCTAACGCTGCTATCAGCCAGGCTTCTTTGGAATCTACTTCTAAATTGGCTTACGATGACTTAAATAACATTCCTAGCGAACCGAGTTCAACATTTGCTATCGCTTTGGCTGATGTGAAATTGTATCGTGATCTGACAGCTGACAAGACTGTTAAGTTCTTCTTGAAGAGAGGTGCTGCTAACGAATATCTGTATGAAGGAAATGGAAATGAAACGTTTGGATTCCTTGGATTAACATCTGAAGGTGTTCACCAGGCTGAAGGTTACAATCCTTCAATGGCTTCATTCAAAGTTTCTGATCATGCTGGAATTATGCCTGAGTTCTTGTTCGCTGTAGATACAGCTACTGTAGCTGATGGTTACTGGTGTGATATTCATGGTTACGAAGTAACAGATCCTTGTGGACATGCTGATCCTTATAAAGGTTATATGACAGGTCGCTTCCTGATCAATATGAAAAATTATGGTAAGGATTACAAATTTGAAAGCTATGATCGTTTGGGCTTCGTAGAAGGTATTTATCAGGGTGGTAAACTTTATATCCTGTCTAACGATCCTTTGAAACAAGATGTTACTCTTGCAAGCCTGAAGGTTGCTGAAGAAAAAGGTGGTGTTATCGATCCTGCTAAGTTAGCTAAATTGACTCCTGTAGCATTAGACTCACCTTATACATTCTCTTTGCGTCTGATCAACAGAGGTGACGAAGAAAACTTCTTCATCGAATCTGAACGTGCAGCAGCAGGTTCATTCACAGGTGGATGGATTAAAGTACAGAACGGTTGCCCGGTTATTGCACGTCACATTGCAACAAGCGGTTCTTCTGAAGATCATGAAGGAACTAATGGTTCTATCGACGAAATCATGCGTGATGCTCAGATCTTCACATTGTCTGAAGGTAATGACGTACCTACTTCAAATGATGCAATCGAAGCTGTTTCAGCTGTTAAGGTTGTAACTGTAGAAGGCGGTGTTCAGGTATTGAACGCAGCAGGTAAGACTGTAACAGTTGCTAATGTATTAGGTCAGACTGTAGCTAGTACAGTTGTTTCTTCTGATAACGCTACAATCTCTGCTCCTGCAGGTGTAGTAATCGTTACAGTTGAAGGCGAAGCTGCTGTTAAAGCTATTGTAAAATAAGATTCATATAGGGAGGCGTACTAAGCTGCGTCTCTCTTATAAGAAATATTTATAATCAAAATAATTCTAAATTTACCGCGAGGTGATATCGAACTCCAATTACCCTGTGACAGGCGAACAAGCGGTAAATATTAATACTAAAGTAATGAAATAAAGTTCTTCTGTTCTACCTCTGTGAAGAGTGAAAACAGACACAAACAAAGCCCGACGGAACGATCCGCCGGGCTTTCGTTGGTTAATAAACTTACTTTGTAACTTTAAAAGCGACGTTAATTATTCTATTCCGAAATAAAAGCATTATCTTTGCACCATAATATAGATTATGCTATGGCTAAACCAATTAAAGAAACTCCGGTTTTGACAGGGAAAGATGCTAAACATTTTTCTGAAAAGATTGCCAATATAAAACCAGAGTCTAAAGAGGAAAAGGAAGCTGCAAAAAATGCTTTCGAGAAATTCAAGGCCATTGCTTCATTTACTTTGTAGAAGATGGCTTTTGAAGATTTTAATTTTATACCGCTAAAGGTAGATACAGAGATAAAACCGTTTAAGTGCAAGGATGAGGACTTAAACGGTTTTTTATTGGATGATGCCCGAAAATATTTGGTCGACCTGATGGCGGTAACCTATTTGCTAGAAGATTTATCTACAAATAAAACTGTTGCTTATTTCAGTTTATTAAATGATAAAATATCGTCTGATCCGGAACAAAACTCAGTATGGAATAAGTTGAGCCGACGCATACCTAATCCTAAAAGGCGAAAACATTATCCAGCGGTAAAGATTGGACGATTGGCTGTGTCCCTTGAATATGCGCAACAAGGTTTGGGAAAAGATATTATACGTTTTATCAAATATTTATTCACTCATGGGAATCGGACGGGGTGTCGGTTTATTACAGTGGATGCATATAAGGATGCTATTGTTTTCTATCAAAAGTCAGGTTTTGATTTTATTACTGAGAAGGATAAGAATGACGAAACTCGTTTAATGTTTTATGATTTAAAGCGTTTTGTGAGCGAGTAGCCATTTTTTACGCCATCGCTATCGCCAGCACGCTCACCCGTACTCCAGGGATCGTCAGCAGTGCTTCGGCACATGCTCCGATGGTCGATCCGGTGGTGATGACATCGTCGATAAGGAGGATGTGTTTTCCTGCCAGGACTTCGCGGTCGACGACAGAGAAAATATTCTGCATATTCAGCCAACGGTCGTAAGTCTGTTTGTGCGTCTGTGTTTCTGTCTCTTTTGTGCGTCGGAGGCTGGTGGTGTCGATCGGGAGTTTCAAAAGGGTGTTGAGGCCGCGGGCGATCCATTCGGACTGGTTGTAGCCGCGCTGTTTCCGCTTTTTGGGATGGAGCGGGACGGGGAGGAGAAGGTCCGGGCGGTCTGACAGGATCGCTTTTTGATACCTCAGGCCGGCCATACGTCCCAGGCGGAAACCGATCTCACGGTTGTCGTGGTATTTCAGGGAATGGATAAGCTGTTGCACATGGCCACCTTTTTCGTAATGCAGGAAAGCGGCTGCATGGTAAACCGGGACTTTTCCGCCGAACAGGTAGGTGGCGGGGTTCTCTTCCAGAAAATTGTGTCCTGTACGGGGCAGGTCGCAAAGACATTTCAGGCAGATATGTTCTTCCCCTCCGACGAGAGGCGTCTGGCACAGCATGCAGAGCTTAGGAAAAAAGAGGTGCAGCAGGTCATTAAAAATCTTCCTCATAATCGTTCCCGTTGAATAATTGTTTCAGACAACGGGATGCTTCCCGGCTTTCAAAGCCACGGCCGGCAGCAAAACGGAGGAGTTTGATGTAGATATCCCGTTCGTCCTTGCCTTTGGTCGATTTCTTTTTCGCCTTCAGCAATGATTGGAGGATATCGGCATATTCTTTTTCGTCTATCCCTTCCAGCGCTTCCGAACGGATGGGGGCAGGGATATTCCTTTTTTGAAGTTCGTATGCGATTTTGATGCGTCCCCATTTGTTGAAGCGCAGTTTGTCGTTCACGAAATAACGGGCGAAACGATGTTCGTCGATGAATTTTTCCTGGAGCAGACGTGCAATGATTCGCTCGCCTTCCTCCTGGGAGAGGCCGGCGGCTTTAATCTTTTTTTGTACATCCTGGATGCAGCGTTCGGCAGTCGAGCAGTAAGTGGCTGCGCGGCGTAGCATTTCGGGTTCGGTTATCTGTTCCATGTCTGTGCCTTTACGAAGCGGTCTTTACCCGATAGGTCCTGTATCAGTTCCACATTCTTGAATTCCATCATGCGCAGCATATTTACCACGGCTTCGCCCATCTGTGCGTTGATCTCGAAATAGAGGTAGCCTTTCTTTTTCAGTTTCTGTTCGGCAAAGCGGGCGATGTTATTGTAAAACAACAACGGGTTGTCGTCGGGTACGAACAGTGCCAGCGAAGGTTCGTAATCGAGTACGTTTTTCTCCATTTCCGCTTTTTCCTTCTCCATGACATAGGGAGGGTTGCTGACGATGACATCGAATTCGTCTTCAATGGAATCGGCCGTTTTGGATGGCTGGAGAATATCTTTTTCGTAGAAAGTCAACTGTACGCGGTTGATCCCGGCATTTCTTTTGGCTATTTTCAATGCCTCCGGAGAGATATCGAGTGCTGAAACCTGTGCTTTCTTCAGTAATTTTCTTAAAGTGATGGCAATGCAGCCGCTACCGGTACCTACATCCAGGATGTCAATACTCTTTTTGGCATAATCGTGTACGATCAATTCCACCAATTCTTCCGTTTCCGGACGGGGGATCAGCACTGACGGGTTCACTAGAAACTCAAATCCGTAAAAGTCTGTTTTACCGAAAATATATTGGATCGGCTCATATTTTACCAATCGTTCTACGATATTATAAATCTGTGTCTTCTCCTTCTCAGATAATTCTTTATCTTTGCAGAGTAAGAATTGGTGCGGCTGAATATCGCAAACGCGTTCCATTATCAAACGAATGAATGCTTTAATTTCACTTGGCGGATAATAATCTTTGAGCGTATTTTGTATATAGGCGACAGTCCCAGTCATATCAATTTAATTTTAATGCAAAAGTAATGCAAAAACCATTTATAAGCAAAGAAAATGGTCGAGGTTGAGAATAAATATATGGCTCGTTGTATTTCACTAGCCCGTGGCGGAGCGGGCAATGTGGCACCGAATCCGATGGTTGGAGCCGTGATCGTGCATCAGGGTAAAATTATCGGAGAAGGCTATCACCGGAAATATGGCGAAGCGCATGCCGAGGTGAATGCAATCGCTTCGGTTCGTGATGAGTCTTTGTTGAAAGAGGCTACGATATACGTTAGCCTGGAACCCTGTTCGCACTATGGGAAGACACCTCCCTGTGCGGAGTTGATCATAAAAAAGCGGATACCGCGTGTGGTGATCGGGTGTCTGGATCCGTTTCCGGAAGTGTCGGGAAGAGGGGTACGGATGCTGCGTGAAGCAGGTGTGGAAGTGGTAACCGGTGTGATGGAAAAGGAAGCCTGGGAGTTGAACCGGGTGTTTATTACTTTTCAGGAAAAGCGGCGGCCTTACATTTATTTGAAATGGGCGCAGAGTGCGGACGGTTTTATGGATCGTGGGCGGACGGATAATACCTCACCGGCTGTCGTATTGTCTTCACCGGAGACGATGCGCAGGGTGCATTCTTTGCGGGCGAATGTGGCGGCTATCATGGTCGGGACGCAGACGGCTTTCCTGGATAACCCTTCGTTAACGGTACGGCATTGGGCTGGAAACTCACCTGTCAGGGTGGTGCTCGACCGGACTTTACGTATTCCCTCGCATTATCATTTGTTGGACGGTACGGTGAAAACACTGGTCTTTACCGCTGGAAAAGCGGAAAACCGGGAGAATGTGGAGTACGTCACCCTCGATTTTTCACAGTCAGTCTTGCCGCAGGTGATGCACGGATTGTATATCCGTAAATTAAATTCGTTGATGGTGGAAGGGGGAGCTGTGCTTCTTGAGCATTTTCTGGAGGAGAATTTATGGGATCAGATATTTGTTGAAACAGCCCCTGTCAATCTGGAATCGGGTGTAAAAGCGCCGGATCTGAACAGGGTGGCATCTTTGTCGTTAACGGACGTGAAAAAAGTTCAGAACCACGTAATCACTGTTTTTTCACGGAAAAATCAGTGAGCGAAGTAGTTTAACGGAACTAAAATATTATAAATATTAGCCGATATTGGGAATAAAGCAAAAAATGTTTCTACTTTTGTGGCTTTATATGCAACAAACTTATTTTTGGATGAAAAATAGAATAGTACTATTTGTAGCGGGATGTATTGCATTGTTTCTGTCTTCTTGTCTGAATTCAGACGATCAGGAGTATGAGATACCTAAGGATTGTCAGATAACGGCATTCTCTGTGGATCATGATTCAATCCTGGGTGGAAAGTTGGATACAGTGAAGTTTGTGATCGATCAGGTAAACGGACGTATTTTTAACCCGGACTCCCTGCCGTTTGGCACAGAGATCGAGAAAGTTGTTTGTACAGTGTCTGTAGCAACGGGCACCTATACTATCGAAGTGACTCAGGATGCTTTGCCTGACTCTACTTTTTACTGGAATAGGGAAGACTCTTTGGACTTCTCCAAACCCGTTAAATTTGTGACTGCCGCATACGACGGTATTACAAAGAAAACGTATATCGCTCAGGTAAATGTTCATCAGATGGTGCCTGATTCCATGAGTTGGGAACTGTATGATTCTAGCGTTTTAGGATTCCCGGTGAAAGAACAAAAAGTGGTTACATGGGGGGAAGAGAATAATGAATATTATTATATGTACGCACAGGGAACTGATGCAAGCAAAGGATATTCATTATACAGTTCTTCTGTTTCCGATTCAAAAAGCTGGACGGAAATGACATTGAACGGTCTGCCGGCTGGTGAGGTTCGTCTTTCTCAGATGACTGAGTATGATGACGCTTTATTTGTGCCTACAACCAAAGGGGCGCTCTATTGCTCTGTTAACGGACAGGACTGGACGCTTGTAGATCAAACACCGTCTGTAAATGCATTGTTGGGAGCAATTAATAACGAAATAGGTTTAGGCCAGACTTCGTTCCTGTCTGCAATCGTAGAAGAGAACGGTACACGGAGCTTTGCTTTTATGGATAAGGATATGAAATGGACAACCGGTGATGTTGTTCCTGATGAATTCCCAGTAAGTGGTTTTGGTTCTTTGGCTTCTTATTCAAGTAGTAGCAAGCAAAACAGTTTGACTGTGGTTGCCGGAAAAGACAAGAACGGTAAATTGCAGAATTCAGCCTGGGGCACCATGAATGGTAAACAGTGGGTTTTACTGACCGATATAGAATCTGATTATTTCGATAAGAGAGAAGGTGTAATGCTTTCTGCTTATGATGATAAGTTCTGCCTGATAGGTGGTATCGGTGAATCGAATAAAGCGTTTAAAGATATTTATTTCTCCATAGACAGAGGTGTGACATGGACATTGTCGGACACGCTGACTGTGATGCCGGAAGATTATAAAGCGAGAGGTTTTGCTTCCGTTTTAGTGGATAAAGAGAATTTTATGCTAATTTTCGGCGGTAAAGAGAATAATAATGCAAATGATCTGGACCAGATCTGGAAAGGCCGTATAAACCGTTTAGGTTTTAAGGATTGAGAAAGTTCGTGGAGGAAAGTATAATTTTAGGAAGAATTTAGCGTTAGAAAAAGAGGTGTAGAACATAACAGCATTGCATATGACTTCAACTTTTTTTCAACGGATTCTTATACTGATACTGATGGCCGGCTCATTTACCGGTCTCCACGCACAGGAATATAAATATGAAATAGGCGGAATGGCCGGTGGCGCTTTCTATATGGGAGATGCCAACAAGAATGCTTTCTTTAAAGGAATGAATCCGGCAGTGGGAGCAGTATTCCGTTATAATGCCAACTTCAGATGGGCTTTCAAAGGCAATCTGATGTGGGGACAGGTTTCAGGCAGCACGGAAGGACTGGAAAATGTTTTTCCGGACAATGCGCAGGCATCGTTCAGCCGTAGCCTGGTAGAACTGGGCGGACAGATGGAGTTTAACTTCTTTCCGTACAGTGATAAATTTGCTTATGCAGGGGCGAAGCGCTTCACTCCTTATGTATTCCTGGGATTAGGAATTACATACGGAACAGGTAATGAAGCGTTTTTCGGACCGAATATCCCGTTAGGGGTAGGCGTGAAGTATAAGATCAAGAACAGGATTAACCTGGGATGCGAGTTCTCGTTCCGTAAATTGTTCGGAGATAAATTCGATGTTACGAACGGGGATAATGCAATACTGGATAATCCGTATCAGATAAGTGGCAGTTTCTTGAAGAACAAAGATTGGTATTCATTTTTACTGCTATCTGTTACTTGGGACTTCGGTCCGCGTAACAGGCCATGTAATAGTATAAACAGCAACAGTACGTTTAGATACTGAGAAACACTATGTCATTGATAGAGGAAATAGACAAAGATCGCTTGCCGCAACATGTGGCGATTATTATGGATGGAAACGGACGTTGGGCCAAAGCGCAAGGGAAAGACCGGAGCTATGGACACCAGGAGGGCGTTGTTTCCGTGCGTAAAGTGGTAGAGGCGGCAACGACGATTGGACTGAAGTACCTGACAGTGTACACATTTTCGACAGAAAACTGGAACCGGCCTGAAGCGGAGGTGAAGGCGTTGATGAGTCTGCTTGTCTCCGCCATCCATCGCGAAACTCCGGATCTGATGAAAAATAATGTACGTCTGATGGCGATCGGTAATTTGGACCGTCTGCCGGAGGATGCGCATGCAACGTTGCTGGATTGTATTAAACAAACTTCTGCCAATACGGGAACTACCCTGGTATTGGCTCTTAGTTATTCTTCCCGCTGGGAAATAACAGAAGCTGTCAGACAGCTCGCCGTTCAAGTACTGGAAAAGAAAATAAACCCCAACGATATAACCGAGGCAGTGGTCTCGGACCACCTGACGACCAAAGGCATTCCCGATCCGGATCTGCTGATTCGAACCGGAGGAGAAAAACGCATCAGTAACTTTCTGCTGTGGCAATGTTCGTATGCGGAGTTCTACTTTACCGATGTTTTTTGGCCGGCATTCAGAGAAGAAGAGTTGTATGAAGCTATATTGTATTACCAGCAACGTGAACGCCGTTTCGGTAAGACAAGTGAGCAATTAATCTTATAAACAATAGCTGTTATATGTACAAAAGAATAGTGCTGTTTTTTATTTTCCTAGGTTTTGCCTGCGGAGCATTTGCCCAGGAAAGTGACACTACCCAGGTTGAAGTACCGGCAGAAGTGCCGGTCATTAATTATTCGTCGACGCCGAAGCGGTATAAGATTGCCGATATTAAGGTGACGGGTATTAAGAATTATGATGATTTCGTGTTAATCGGTTTCTCCGGATTATCGGTAGGTGACGTGGTCACTATCCCCGACGCCGGAGGTGAGATTACAACAGCGGTAAAGCGTTTTTGGAAACACGGATTGTTCTCGGATGTAAAAATCCTGGCAACCAAGATTGAAGGTGACCAAGTTTGGCTGGAAATTCAGTTGAAACAACGTCCCCGTATATCGGAAGTAAATTATCATGGTATCAAGAAAGGAGAGAGGGAAGACCTTGAAGCCAAGTTGGGTTTGAAGAAAGGTTTCCAAGTGACTCCCAACCTGATGGACCGTGCAAAGATCGTTATTCAGAAGTTCTTTGACGGCAAAGGTTTTAAGAATGTAGACGTTGATATTGTACAGCGTGACGACTTGTCGAAAGAAGGCGAGGTGATCGTTGATATTAATATCGATAAGAACGAAAAGACAAAGATCCACCGTATTTACTTCGAAGGTAATGAAGCGCTATCAGCAAGGGACTTGAAGAAGGCGATGAAGAAGACGAATGAAAAGTTCAGTCTTCCGAACGACTGGAAAACCAGTATCCTGGAAGCATTCAGTACAAAGAAGTTTACTACTGAAGAATACGAGAATGATAAAAATAATATTATCGCTAAGTACAACGAACACGGTTATCGGGATGCAGTGCTGCTATCGGACAGTGTTGTCAACTTTAATGAAAAGAAAGTCGACATCTACCTGAAGGTAGAAGAAGGTGATAAATATTATCTGAAAGATATCCGTTTCGTGGGTAATACGCAGTATGCATCTGACTTTTTGGAATCAATCCTGGGAATGAAACCGGGAGAGGTGTATAACCAGAAGAAGTTGAATGAACGTTTGACGACAGACGAAGATGCGGTTTCCAATGTGTATTATAATAATGGTTATATCTTCTTCAGTGCCGACCCGGTAGAAGTGGATGTGGATAACGACTCTATCTCTTTGGAAGTACGTATCCAGGAAGGCCCGCAGGCTACCATCAACCGTGTAATCATTAATGGTAACGACCGTTTGTATGAAGATATCGTACGTCGTGAGCTTCGTACCAAGCCAGGTATGTTGTTCAGCCGTGAAGACTTGATGCGTTCCGTTCGTGAAATTGCCCAGATGGGACATTTCGACCCGGAAAATATGGAGCCGAAGCCGATACCTGATCCGGAGAACGGAACAGTGGATATCCAATATAACCTGACATCGAAGGCGAACGACCAGATTGAGTTCTCTGCCGGTTGGGGACAAACAGGTGTGATCGGTAAGTTGAGTCTGAAGTTTACGAACTTCTCCATGAAGAACTTCCTGAATCCGAAAACTTATAAAGGTATTATCCCGCAGGGTGAAGGCCAGACATTGACATTGAGTGGACAAACTAACGGTCGCTACTATCAGGCTTATAGTATTTCATTTATGGACCCGTGGTTCGGCGGAAGACGTCCGAATACTCTTTCTGTAAGTGCTTATTTCTCCAAACAGACTGATATCAGTAGTAACTACTATAATAACAGCATGTCGAATTATTACGGTGGCTATCCTTATTATGGAAATAGCATGTATGGCGGTTACTACGGTAACTATGGCGGTTATTATAATAATAACTATGAATTGGCATACGACCCGGATAAATCGATTATGATGTTCGGTCTTTCTGCCGGTTATGGTAAGCGTCTGAACTGGCCGGATGACTACTTCCAGTTTATGGCTACATTGAATTATCAGATGTATATCATGCATGACTGGGCATACTTCCTTGTGCAGAACGGTACTTGCCACAATGTAAACCTGGAATTGATGTTGCAGCGTAACTCTATCGACAACCCGTTGTATACTCGTAGCGGTTCGCAGTTCTCTATGTCAGTCAGTGCAACTCCTCCTTATTCTTTATGGGACGGAAAGGACTATGCTAATATGTCGGACGATAATCCTGATAAGTTTAAGTTTATCGAGTATCATAAATGGAAGTTCAAAGCAAAGATCTTCTCTCCGTTGGCTCCGAGAGCGATCAAACGTACACCGGTATTGATGACACGTGTTGAATACGGATTCCTGGGATCTTATAACAAGCACAAACGTTCTCCGTTTGAAACATTCTATATGGGTGGTGACGGTATGAGCGGATACTCCAGTACGTATGCGACTGAAACGATTGGTTTGAGAGGTTACGAAAACGGTAGTATTGCCGGTAATGGTGGATATAACTCTTATGGTTATGCTTACTCTCGTCTGGCAATGGAATTACGTTATCCGTTCCTGTTGGAACCGTCTTCTACGATTTACGGTCTTGTATTTGCTGAAGCAGGTAATGCATGGCGAGATTTGAAGAGCTTTAATCCGTTTGACTTGAAACGTTCTGCCGGTGTTGGTGTACGTATCTTCTTGCCGATGATCGGTTTGATGGGTATCGACTGGGCGTATGGTTTCGACAAGGTGGATGGTGCTCGTAGTGCAGGTGGAAGCAACTTCCACTTCATCATCGGACAGGAGTTCTAATAATAAACAATGGATTAATTTAAAATTAACAATTCATCGTCAAGCGTTAACCATAATTCGTTGGAACAAAGTAAACCCTCTGCTATATTTGCAGTCAGAGAGTGAAACTATAAAAAGAAAGCGTATGAAGAAGATTATTGTTTTGAGTTGTATGATGCTCCTTTGCTCTTTTGCCGGTATGGCACAAAAGTTTGCCTTGATAGATATGGAGTATATACTAAAAAATATTCCGGCTTATGAGATGACGAACGAACAGCTGAGCCAGGTATCGAAGAAGTGGCAGAATGAGGTGGAAGCTATCCAGCAGGAAGCACAAAACATGTATAAGACCTATCAGAGTGATTTGGTATTCCTTTCTGCCGAGATGAAAACGAAGCGTGAAGAGGAGATTGTGAAGAAGGAACAGGAAGCACAGGACCTGAAACGTCAGTATTTCGGACCGGAAGGCGAGTTGTACAAGAAGCGTGAAAGCCTGATGAAACCTATCCAGGATGAAATCTATAATGCCGTAAAGGAGATTTCGGAAGACAAGGGGTATCAACTCGTTGTTGACCGTGCTTCGGCGATGAGTATTATTTTTGCTTCTCCGAAGATAGATATCAGCAATGAAGTGCTGTTAAAGTTAGGATATTCAAAATAAATGCTTACATTTGTGCGCTTTATGCACAAAATAACATGATTGATTAATAACAATAATATTTTATAGAAAATGAAGAAACTGATTATTTTTTTGTTGATGATCCTCCCGTTAGGAGTTTTTGCTCAGGAAGCAAAGGTGGCAATTGTTAATTCGCAGGAAATTATGATGGCTATGCCGGAAATAGCAGCTATGCAGGAAACAATGAAGCAGATGAATGACAAATATGCGGGTGAGATGAAGACGATGGAGGATGAATTCCAAAAGAAATATACAGATTATATCGCTCAGCAGGATTCAATGACTGAAAATATCAAACTGAGAAGAACACAGGAATTGGAAGATATTCGTCAGCGTGTTGAAAACTTTACACAGGTTGCACAACAGGATATGAATAAAAAACAGCAGGAATTGTTGGCTCCGATCCAGGATAAGCTTAGAAATGCTATCAAAGCTGTAGGTGATGAAAAAGGCTATGCTTATATCATCGATAACAATCCTGGTATCGTTCTTTATACCGGCAATGCTGCAATCGATGCTACTCCGTTGGTAAAAGCTAAATTAGGCTTGAAATAATAGATTCTAATTAGAGATATAACAAAGGATGCCTTTCTATGGAGGGCATCCTTTGTTGTATTATATAAAGAAGGAAGAAATATGTTTTCACAAAAAGCAGGACCTATCGGGATTTTTGACTCCGGCTATGGTGGATTGACAGTCTTTGATAAGATCCGCCAGGCAATGCCTGAGTATGACTATATTTATCTGGGCGATAATGCACGTACACCTTATGGACCACGTTCATTTGAGGTGGTTTACCGTTTCACCCGCCAGGCTGTAATGAAATTGTTTTCCGAGGGGTGTCAGTTGGTGATTCTGGCGTGTAATACGGCATCAGCAAAAGCCCTGCGTACCATTCAGCAGCGTGATCTGCCGGACTGGGATCCGGCCCGCCGTGTGTTGGGAGTGATTCGTCCGACGGTGGAAATGATGGATCAGGTCAGCACTACAAAGCATATAGGTATCCTGGGGACAGCCGGAACAATATCTTCACATTCCTATTCACTGGAGATTGAGAAAATGTTTCCCCATATCACTGTGACGGGAGAGTCCTGTCCGATGTGGGTTCCATTAGTTGAGAACAATGAGTTCGATTCTCCCGGAGCGGATTATTTTGTACAAAAACACTTGGATCATATTCTGTCGGTCGATCCCCGGATAGATACACTGGTACTGGGGTGCACGCATTATCCGCTTTTAATCGGTAAAATCAGACAGTATTTGCCGCAGGGGATAACTGTCTTTGCGCAGGGAGAATACGTGGCAGAGAGCCTGAAAGACTATCTAAACAGGCATCCGGAAATGGACTGCCGGCTTACGCGTGGCGGAGAATGCCGTTTCCTGACTACAGAGTCTGCCGCGAAATTCTCGGAGGCAGCCTCAGTCTTTCTGAATGATCCGATAGAAGTGGAGCAGATATCTATTGATTAAAAAAGAATCCGATGAAGTGGCCGAAGCATATATTCCTGTTAGCGGTACTGTTTGTTTGTGCCTGTGCCGATGCGGAAGAACTGGATACCTATCTGCGCAATAAAGGACTGGTCGATATCTCTGCACAGGATTCTTCCATTCGTGTACAACAGGTTTATGCAACTCCCGATAATTTTATGGGGGAAGCAGTTTATTCCGGAATCACGCGTGCCTGGCTTCATCCGGATGCCGCCGGGAAACTTATCGCGGCTCAACGGCTATTGAAAAAAGAAAATCCCGACCTTACGCTGGTTGTTTATGATGCGGCCCGCCCAATGTCTGTACAACGTAAAATGTGGGCACTTGTTCGCGGAACCGATAAGGTGAATTATGTCAGCAATCCGGCTAACGGCGGCGGATTGCATAATTATGGAATGGCAGTAGATGTAACTATCCTTGATAAGACAGGCGCTCCCCTTCCTATGGGAACGCCATTCGATTTCTTTGGCGAAGAGGCTCATACGAATAATGAAGAGGCTTTATTGGATGCCGGGAAAATAGATCGCACAGCCTATGATAACCGGCGTTTGCTTCGCCGGATCATGAGAAATGCCGGATTCCGCATCATTCCTTATGAATGGTGGCATTTCAATGCTTGCAGCCGGGCAGAAGCCCGGCAAAGCTATCCTGTTTTGGATTAGTTGATATTCTTACCAAAAGGAGTCAGGGCAAGGGCTGCCATCTTGAAATGTTGCCTTCCCCAGGGGATACCGATGATGGTGATACACAGCAGTAACCCGAATCCCAGGTGTGTCAGGCAGATCCAGAAACCTCCGAGTATGATCCATAGAATGTTCATGATAATGCAGAGGCAACCTCCGGAATTGCCATTATCCGTAACCGTGCTACCAAAAGGCCACAAAGCCAGCAGAGCCAGTTTCAATGTCTGTAGTCCGAATGGAATGCCGATGATCGTAACCATTAGCAGGAGGCTTGAAACCAGATATTCAATACTGGTGATCAGTCCGCCGAATATTAACCAGATGATATTACCTAAAAATTTCATACTTGCGTGATTTATAGTTCCTACAAATGTAGCATAATTCTACTTAAAAGCAATAGTTATCGGAGCTGAAACCGATAGGCACCGCTTCATCTGCGGGTAGGCATCCGTTTGAAACCTTCCTGACCGGATATTTATTCCGTTATCAGAAGTGTATCGGCAACTTCTATATGCCGTGTTTGCATGCTGTCCAATTCGGCAAGTACCTGTTGTTTTACGATAGCAAAACTGTCGCGGAATTCCGCTTTGACAGGCAATGAAGGAGGTGCCTCCATGTTCAGGGGATTTATCGGCTGGCCGTTTTTGTGTACACGGAAATCGAGATGAGGACCAGTCGAGAGACCGGTAGAACCCACATAAGCGATCACTTCACCTTGCTGCACATGACTGCCCACCTGTATGCCTTTGGCGAACTTGCTGAGATGCATATAAGTGGTGGTATATACGGAGTTGTGTTTTACTTTCAGGAAATTTCCGCCGCCATTCTGGTATCCTTTGGCAATAACGGTTCCGGCTCCGATGCTTTTAACCGGGGTACCGACCGGTGCTGCATAATCAACCCCGTGGTGAGCGCGATAACGTTTCAGAATCGGATGGAAACGGGCATTCGTAAAGCGTGACGTGATACGGAAGATATCCAGCGGGGCTTTCAGGAATGCTTTACGCAAACTGTTCCCGTCCTGGTCGAAGTATTCGAATACGCTGTCCTGGGTAAAGGGGATGGCAACAAAGTCTTTTCCCTGATGAGTAAAAATTGCTCCCTGGATACTGCTTATATTCAGTGCAGTTGTGTCGTCGATATAAGCAATATCATAGAGTACACGGAAAGAATCCCCCTCTTTTACATCATAAAAGTCTATTTGCCAGGCAAAGACATCGGCAATATTGATCGCCAGCAGCGGGTTTACGCCTTTCGATTGTAATACGTTCCATAAGGAGGAATTGATCGTTCCTTCTACGTACTGGCGTTTTAAAGTAATAGGCTTGTTAAACTCGTAGGCACTGATCGTATCGCCGGTAAAGTCGATCACTGCGTAATCGGTTTTCGATTTAGCAAAAGCAATATAGCGTATCTGTGCAGTGCTGTCTTGCATGGAGAAGGTATAATAATGCATACCCGCCTGTAGCTTTGTAGGGTCCAGAACTTCTTTGGACGATCTGCTGATACTGTCAGCCATTAAGGCAGAGAAACCGAGGTTAGAGAAGATTGCAGCCGGATTATCACCGTTTTTCATCTTATACTCTTTCAGGTCGAGTGTATCGATACAGATACCGTATTGATATACGCGTTGGAGGCTGTCGATCCATTCGCTGTCAACTTCTTCTTCGCATTGTTTGGGGGTGTTTTTGCAGGAGATACCTACTATGAACAGTAAAATCAAAATAGGTGCAATGCCTGATCTCTTCATTATATCCTCATTTATAGTTTGTTCGTCGGGTGCAAACTTACGGAAAATAATGTAAAGCATCAGGCGCATGGAAGTAGCGTAGAAGGGAAGATTTGTTAATATTGACTAAATTGAATATCTTTGGGGAACAATTTGGACGGATTTGGCGTCTTATCCTTGTAAGTGATATAACAAATAGTATAGATTATGAAAAGAGTGATTTTTTATGTATTGATGCTCCCGATGGTACTTGGGATGATGATTTCTTGTTCTGAAGCCAAAACAGACGCAAAGAAACTGGAAGGTAAATGGAATGTGGTGGAAGTAAAAGGTGAAAAGATTCTGAAAGAAGGACTGCCCTATATGGAATTCGATATGGCTCAGAATAAATTGCATGGCAATGCCGGTTGTAATATGTTCAATACAACCATTACATTAGATGCCAACGATGTATCTTCGATCACTATTGCACCGGGTGCTGCTACAATGATGGCTTGTCCGGACATGGCAACGGAAGATGCGATCATGAAAGCGATGGGTGATGTGAAAGCGGTTAAAGCCGGTAATTCTGAAAGCGAAATGGCCCTGGTAGACCAGGACGGCAACGTATTGCTTGTTTTATCTAAAAATTAAACCGTATGAAGAAGTATTTATATCTCTGCCTGGCAGTTGTGGGGATAGCCGTATTTGCTTCCTGTAAATCACAAAAAGCTGTGGTGGCTTCCTATTCAGACCTGGATGGCGAATGGAGTGTAGTGGAACTGAACGGTAAGAAACTTGATCCGGCAGACAGCAAACAGCTTATTGTCATTGATGTTGCCCGTAACCATTTGTCAGGCAATGCCGGTTGTAACCGGATGAATGGCAATATCGAATATTCGGAAGCCCGGAAAAACATCATTAAGTTTCCGCAAGTCGCCACAACGCGCATGGCGTGTCCTGATCTGAAAGGCGAGCAGGAGTTTCTGGAAGCTCTGAATAAAGTCGTTCGTTTTGAAGCGGAAGGAAATGTAAAGCCCGTGAATACGATTGCTTTTTACGGGACCGATAATGGAAAGCTGATGGTTATCGAAAAGAAGAAATAGTTTGACAACAGGAATGGCAGTTAATTTGGATTAAACGAGTTGTTGTGTAAAGGGAATATATTATCTTTATGATAGATATTAATCTTTTAATACAATTACGTTATGAAAGCTATTTTGACTTTTTTAGTGGCTTTATTGCCATTGTGTGGATTTGCAAATCCTGTTGAAGCTGAACCTTTAGATGTTATTCTTTCTAATTCTTTGTCTCCGGGAATGCATGATGTAAATTATCCTATGCAATATGATGGGAGAGATATTAATGTTCGTGTTATTTGGGAAGTTGGAAATGATGGTCAAATTTATCAAGCACTAGGAGGAGTTGCCGGTGATTATTTGTTTACAGCAAAAGATGAATGTACTTTTGATGCATCAGGAATAGTGTATTTGACGGTATATTTAAACGATACAAAGAATAAAAAGAAAATAGTGATAACAGGTTCTGTTGACGCAAATGATCTCTATTCTGTACATTTTGAAATCATAGATCATGGTAGTGGTGTTTGGCCATGGCCATTTGAGTAGAGTATAAAAGTAAAAGAGGTGGCTGTTGAAGGACCACCTCTTTTGGGGTTAAAATAGAACATTCCTGTTTGTCGTTTTTTACTTCGCCAATAGTATAAAACCAGTATGTTCTTAAAACCACCAATGTTTCTTCTTTTATTTTTCAATAGTAAAGGCATGATTGCAAAGCTGTACTACTTGTTCGATAGAATTGAAATCAACTTTGCTTTCATCGATGTATTTCTTTAGTTCTTCTTTTTGTTTAGGAAATAGTTTCAGGAATTGTTTTTCAGTGGTGAATCTTTTAAGGCGTTTATTTTTTTCGATATAGAACCTATAATTAATGTTTGTTACGGTTATGTTTTCGGTGTCTAAAGAAGAACTACCAGTACCAGAATGAAGGTTGGATATGACTCCCACCGAGGCAGTTTCTGTTTTTCCTCCATAAGGTAAATTTTTTGTTTTTCGAGCGTAACCATTATATTGAACTAATATTTTAGGATCAATTTGCAAGACTTCAGCCATTTCATCTCCTGTTATTGGAAGAAAAGCCCGGTCGCCGACTTTAACGGAAATAACAAGTTCCGGATCGGAAAATTCTTTTTTCTTTTTATCCTTATCTATAAAAATGAAATTACTTTCAAGTAAATTATAATTAATAGGTACTTGGAAAGCTCTTCCGTCTTTATAATGTACGATGGCTTCTGTAAATTCAGGGAAAAGGAAGGTTGATTGATTGTTTTGCGAAAAGCATTCAATGGAGCTAAAACAAACGATTAATATGGTTACAAATTGTTTTATCATATATTCATTATTAAATTATTCACAATAAAAACAGATGGAGATGGCCTACAAATAGCCATCCCCATTTGTTTACTCAACCGGCAACTATTTTAATAATTGTACGCGGACTTCATATAATCGTCTGGCCGGTTCTCCTTCCGGACGTCTGGTGATATTAACAACCATATAACGTTGCGGCTTTGAGAAATCTCCCGGTTTTCCCAGTTCCGGAGCATCGCCTACTCTTTCTACTTCACAAGCTTTGCTGTTATTCAATAAAAGAGCTACTGATAACTTCGTTGGGTCTACAGGTATACTTGCTTCTTGATATTGACCTTCATTATCGCCCGGGGTACTAAATTTAATATCTTCTCCTTGAAACTCCGATTCCACGAAAACGTGTCCTTTGTTGGGTGTTTTATATGTTGCTCTAGCTGTTGCAAAAACATTGATTACATATAATTTGCCATCAGGTGCACTTGCTTCGTCTTCGGTAGTCAGTTTGTTTTGCACCATAATTTTTTCTCCGGGCTTGATTACCTCTCCCAAAATAGTTACATCAGATCCGGTATTATTGATGTATTCGGTGTTTGATCTGTAATCAAGCCCGATGTTGCTTACCAATAACATATTATCTACCCACTGTTTGTAATTAACCTGATAAACTTTATGGGTGAAGATTTCGCGAGTTTCAACTTTACATAAGTTGGTGCTTAACGAAACGTCTTCATATACATCTGCCGGAACTTCATTATAAACCAGCCCTTTTTGACAACTGGTGAAAAGTGCAGTTCCTAAGATTGTTATAAATAATTTACTAGCTAATTTCATTCTTGTTTTTATTTTATGTGTTTATAAAAAAATGATTACCATCCCGGGTTTTGTACCAGTGCTTTTTCTGATTCCAAAACGGTTTGTGTAAATGGCAATTTGTAATAATTCCCCTTATCAAATACTTTATTGTAACGGTCGTAGTCGAAACGGCGTGTTTCCACACGTGGTGTAAAGTATTTAGGATCGCTTTTAGGTGCAGGATAACCATTTTCGCCTACCTTTTCACTTTCTATTCCTTTTCTGAAGATTAACATTCCCTTCGGACCCCGGTTCAATTCTTCGATAGTTGTTTTACCTTCGGCTTCACTCCAGCGAAGCAAATCGTAATAACGATGTCCCGGAACTTCGTATGCAAATTCGATACGGCGTTGCAGTTTGTATTCTTCCCATAAATCATGTCCTACAACAGATGAATCGAAATTGTCCAAACCAGCACGTCTGCGTATTTGATTGATTGCATCTTCTGCTTCGCTTGTTTTGTTCAGTTTGATAGCGGCTTCAGCATAGTTCATAAGTACTTCGGCATAGCGAACCATGAAGTAGTAGGCATTGCGTTGCTCTGTCTCCAATGTCCCGTCTTCTTTGAAAATACCTTGAATGTATTTGGCCGGATAATAACTTGTGATGGTGTTGGATGAAGCATATTTAACTGGCTTAGACAGGTTTTCGGAGTCTCTGAAACCAGTATGCAGAGCACTGTATTTTTCAGATTGGGTTGGCTCTGACAGGTCGATCCATGTACCGATTAAATACATTTCTTTTTCAACGCCGGCATAATAAGAACCATCATATAAAACAGTTGCATAGAATCGTTCATCGCGGTTTTCATACATCTTGCCGTAATTTTCCGTTTCTGCTTTGTAGTTACCATCGGCATCGACAGAACCGTTCATGTCTACGGTAGCTTGTTTGGTTTTCCACCATTGTTTCCATTTGCCGTCGGCATCGTCTTTTTGGTAGTAGCAGTCAACTAAATCTTGTGTGGGATACGTTGATCCGCGAACACCCCAATCTTTGTTGAAATCATTTGTACTTCCGTAATACTTGCCGACAGGGGCATGGCAAGATGCCACATTAAAACCGGTGCGGTTGTCTTTGTTGAACATAACAGGCCAGATAGACTCGGAAGAGGTATAGCCGTCACTGCTATTGAACAGTTTGGCATAGCTTTCATCCAGTTTATATTTGCCAATGACACTCTTGGCCGCATCGTATGCTATTTGATAATAGTGTGACGAGCCTTTTTCAAAGCGATATATTGCTTTCGATTCTTCTGAACCGCTCAGGTTCTCATATAAATTGCTTTTGGCCGCATCTGCAGCACATGCTGCATATAGGGCTACACGTGATTTGATCGTCTGTACGGCATCGGCGTTCACCAATCCGAGTTGAGGTGTTTCCTCTGTTTTGCTGAAATATTCAAGTGATTTGTCGAAGTCGGCAAGTACTTTGTCGAACAACTCTTCACGGGTGATCCTAGGCAACATTGTTTCATCGAAAACATTCATAACCCTGTCTATATAAGGAACGCCACCCCAATATTGTTCCAATTCAAAGTACAACCAGCCTCTAAAGAAGTGACATTCGGCTAAAAGCTGGTTCATGACGGATTCCTGGATAGATGGAACTGTCGGGATACGCTCGATACCTAAATTAGTCGCACGGATCTTTTTGTATTGGTCACCCCAAGGACCGGAAAAACCATCTATACCGTTCAGCGCATCGTAAGTTCTTTGATAAAAACTGTTTTGGCGATAACTTGTCCAGTCGGTTTCATCATTTCCGATGGCATTGTCAGACCATTGTTCAGAGGTAAAATACTGGTTTGCGGTAGCCGGAGCCCAAGTATAAAACTTATAGACGTATGCGCGTGACAATTGGGCGTTTGTCCAGAAGTCATCTTCAAATACTTTATCTGTAGGTTCTACTCCTAACGGGTCGCAGGCTGTTAATCCTACAGAAGCCATAGCAACACATAGAACGGATGTCTTTGTGATGAATCTTGCTATTTTATTTTTTGATAACAGGTTGAGGCCTGTTTTGTCAATTAATCTCATAATTAAATATTTATCAGTTGTTTTTGATTATAAAGTAACTGTTACACCGAATGTGTAAGAACGCTGGGTCGGATATGCTCCGAGTTTACCGCTGCTACCCCAGATACTTTCGGTTGGAATATATTCAGGGTCTGCCATGTTCTTTAACGGATAGTTTTTGTTTACCCAAGTGAATGCGTTTGTTACAACGAAACTCAAGTCTAAGCCTTTGATGTAAGATACGTTTTTCAATACGTCACGTTTCAAGTCATAACGAATGCTGATGTTCTTCAGTTTCAGGTAAGAAGCATCATATACCCAACGATCGATAAAGGTTGAACCATACGAGTTGTTTCCGCCATTGTTAGGCAATGGAAGTGTTGCGTCGAGATTCGGATTGCCTGGCGTGTAGCTGGTGTTGAGCAGGTATTTGGCGTATTGCCACAAATACCCCTGCTGGCTTCTTAACGGAGACGGCATTGAACCGGTAACATTGGCAGCTCCCTGGAAGAATAATTCAATATCCAATCCTTTCCAGCCACCACCGAGAGTGACACCGTAAAGAGTAAGCGGGGTTGTGCCGGGTTTGTTTACCCAATATCTGTCACCGTTGTCAATTATACCGTCGCCATTGCGGTCTGCGATTTGCATCGTACCGAGTGCATAGCTCTTGTTGTAGGTGTTGCTATTACCATTGTCTAAAACAGCGTTATACAGTTGTTCAGATGAACCGAATAGACCGGTATTAATCATTGTACTGCCATAAACATTCTGCATAGCTCTTAATCCCAAGCTGTTTAATTTAGGATAATACCAGTTTGTGCTTTCTGATTCATGACGGGTAACGCGTTCGTCCCAGTAAGAATAAGTAACACCTAAACGATAGTTGAAGTCACCGATTTTATCTCTCCAATTCAAAGAGAACTCAATACCGCCTTTACGGCTTGTTTCGAATGGAGCGTTTATTTTTGGAGTATTGGGCATACCTAAAATAGGGGTATAAACCAATTTTTCATTCATGTTCATGGCTTTACCATGATTCATGTATAAATAGGTGTCGAACGATCCGCTTAAACGGTTCTTTAACAAGTCGAAATCGATACCACCACTCAATTGGCGAGAACGTGACCATGACAAATCGCTGGCTACATTTGATTCAATCCAAGCAGCATTACTACCCATATTTGCCCCAAGCAGGATCGTACCGTCTTGTTTGTATTGGTTCATAAAGCTGAAAGGACTACCGATTTCTCCACCCACGATACCGTAGCTCAAACGCAACTTAAGCATGTTGAAGATATCCGGATTGAGGATGTCTTTGATAAAGTTTTCTTCTGTCATCACCCAACCGGCTGATGCTGCCTGGAAGAATCCCCAACGTTTATCCGGACTGTAGCTCAAAGACGCATTATAGTTTGCGCTATATTGCAGCAAGTATTTGCCGGCATAATCGTAAGTGACACGGCCTACCCAGGAAGAAGAACCCCATTTCTCTTCGCCACCACCTGAACCATTATAGGTTGTTCCGGCTCCGATTTGGGGAACGAATGTGGTTGGGTATCCTTTCATGGTGATGTTGGTGTAATTGGTATTTCTCACCTGGCTTTGGTAAGTAATCATACCGCTTACGGAGTGTTTGCCGAAAGAACGGCTATAGTCTGCCTGGTAAATACCGGTAGTCAATAAATAGTTGTTCCATTTCTGGTAAACACTGGCATCTTGTGCGTTAAAATTATTAGGCATCGTAGCTGCCGGGCTGGAATAAACATTTTCCTGCGGGTGGCTGAACTTTTTATTCATGCTGTAGCTGGTACTGAAGTTTACGCTGGCACCTACGGATAAACCTTCAACCCAAGGCAAATTCCATTTCAAACCCATGTTGGCCTGCAAACGATAATCGTATACATTGTCAAATCCGGTACGGAGCAAGGCGGCCGGAGAATTGTTTCTTTCCAAGCCGGTACTCCAGCGTTCGGGTTTGTTTAGCATTTCTCCGCCTTCGAATAATGCTTTGTTGAATACATTGTCTCCTTCCGCCGGACGTTCTTTAGTTGAAACGATACCATTCAAGTTTAACGTGAACTTCAGGCTCTTGTCGTTCAGCAAAGCTGCTTCTGAGTTTAACAAAGCATTAATCTGCTCGTATCCGTAGGTGTCACTGATACCTTTTTGGTTCAGGTAGCCTAAACTTGAATAATATTTTACACGATCACCACCACCGCGCACGCTCAAGTTGGTTTGGTACATGGGTTGTACGTGGTCGAAAAACTCCCATGGATCGTATGTCTGGTAATAGTCTTCAATGTTGCCTCCTTGCGTGGTGAAAGGATCGAACAAATTGTTGATGTCTTGCATGCTATATCCCATGCCGTATCTTTCGTTGACCAGATTCATGATCTCCTCGCGGCTTTTTCCTTGCTGGTTCAGATACCCCATGTAATATTTTGACATTTCCGTGTTGTTGTATTTAGGGTTCTCTTCGAAATTGGCAGCATACAAATCGTTCATGGTCCGAGCGTAATCGTATGTGTTCATACCTTTGGAACGATAAGAAGGAGTCATGACGGATATCTTTTGGTTGAATGTGATATCCAGTTGTCCGGCAACACCTTTTTTAGTGGCAATAACTACAACACCGTCTTCGGCACGCGGACCGTAGATAGCGGTAGCAGATGCGTCTTTTAAGATAGTCATTGTTGCAATGTCGTCCGGACGTAAGCGGTTGAAGAAGATTTCTCCCTGCTCGGTTTCCATTACAACGTCGTCGATCACGTACAAAATTTTGTCACCACCACGGATCCAGATTTTGGTCGTTTCACCCGGTGCTCCGGAACCGGACTGGGTGGTAACACCTGTTACACGACCTCCCAAACCGTCACTGATAGATGTTACGGGCAGTTTGGCGATCGATTCCATTTTTACGGTAACAGCTGATGCTGTTAATGTTTTTGCTTTTTGGATACCACCATAACCGGTAATCACTACTTCTTCCAGAGCTTGTGAATCTTCTTGGAGTTTGATAGTCAAGTTAGATAGCCCTGTATACTTGATCTCCTGGGTGGTGTAACCTACAAACGAAATTTGGATAGTAGCTCCGTTTTTGACTCCTTCCAAGACTACTTTACCGTCTAAGTCGGTAACATTACCATTAGTTGTCCCTTTTACAACTACGGATGCTCCGGTAACAGGACCGAATTCATCCTCTACAATAACCGTCACTTTCCCGTTTTGCTGGGAAATGTTTGCGCTTGGTCTAATAGGCGTTGTGTCGGCTTTTATGCTCTCAGGAGAACATAATATGCCTGCAAACAGCATTAAACCAATTGGTTTGAAGTTTTTTAGCATAATGTGCGTTTTTAGTTTAATATTAATATGTTATAGGTAAAAAAACTCTCTGATGTTGTTTTGGTATTTTTCCATTCGTAGGAACAGTACTCTTCCTGCTATCGGAAAAGTGTTCTTCCTGTCATCGGAAGAGTACTGTTCCGACTATCGGAAAAGCACTGTTCCGATCACCGGAAAAAGAATTATTCAATTTCCGGTCTGTCGCTTCCTCCGACTGTCAGTATGTAAGGGAAACGGTTACGACGGGGTTCGTTTAATAAAATCTTAGCATTTCCGCTGGCTTGAGTTGCTATTTCCAGATAGTAAGTACCGGCAGCCAAAGGCGGAATGATAAAAGAAAAATAGGATGGATCGTTGCGTAACAGTGAAGCTACCGGAACTTTTGTTTCTGTATCGTCTGTTGTAGAAACGAAATAGAAACCAACATCCTTGCCTTCTTCACCAGCGATTTTCACGCGGTTCCCTTTACCATTCAAGCCTCCGCCCGGGGTGATCTGGTTGTTTTCGCTACCTGTTGTCACGTCTGTGACGGTTGTTATGACGGGTAATCCTTCGGCTGTGCCGGAAATGATTACGGTGATATTTCCCAGATCTTTTTTCATTTCAACCAGGGGTACGCTACGAAGAACCACATTGTTTTTCGCTGGGTCGAATTTTGCATCCGGACCGATAAACGGACCATCGACACCCAAGGAGTTTGTAACGAAGCCAAATTCAACTGTAGAGGCATTGTAAAGTTCGATTTTTGCCTGTTCTTTCAAATCATTGTAGGCACTCTCTAATTCAGAAGCAGTGAATTTACTGTTTGCAGATGTTAGCTGGCAAAGGTCTTTAATAGTACGTTTTGCTTGGTAAATCACATTGCAAGTAAAATCGTCTTCGCGTTCAGTCAACTCGTTAGGAGTTAATTTTCCTGTAATACTGCGCATTTTGGGTTCTGTAGCTGCCATATTGATATTAGTTTTAATTAGTTCTTGGAGAACTAAGTACTTTTATGGTTTTTATTTGCTTTCGAAGTGGATTGAAGGTCCAAAAATGAAGTTTGATATGAATTTGCATGTACTTATAGAGATGAAATGTTAATTGGTTTAGTTAAAAAAACGATATTTCAAATAAATATTATTGTTATTTAAAATTAATCCATACTTTTGCGAGATAAAACAACCTTAGTTCTCCAAGGACTAAGGTTGTTTTGTTTTATAATTCAAATCATTCAAAGAGTCTTGTTGGATTGTTTTTTATTGGGTAAAATATTGCGTTGTGTTTATTTATATAAATAATGTTGTGGTTGTTGTGATTTTTTATATAGTAGAATAAGGATAGTTGATCAAAGAAGTGGATCGGCTATTTTTGTATTATAGCCTGGAAGTACGAACCGGTATCTTTAATGTGAACCGGCTGCCCTTGCCCTCTTCCGAGGTGATCAGGATATCCCCGTCCAGGCGTTCGGCAATTGTTTTGCAGATGGCAAGGCCCAACCCTGTTCCTTGGGCAAATTCATCCTGTTTGTAGAAACGTTCGAATACTTTTTCGAGGGCCTCTTTGGCGATTCCGATGCCGGTGTCTTCTACATAAATATAAACATATCCCTCTTTTTCTTTGTATTCATATCCCAGTTTGATATATCCTTTCCTGGTGAACTTAACTGCATTGTTGATAAAGTTCGTGATCACCTGAGTAAACCTGAAACGGTCGACGTGGACATCGATACTCAACGGCGGCATATCCTTGATAAACTGAATATGGGGAGGTATGAGCAGATGATGGGTCTGGTAGACTTCATCGATCAGTTCGTTTAACCTGCATGTCTCAAAGCTGAATGTCATCCGGCCGGATTCAATGCGTGACAGTTCCAGAATATCATTGATCAGTTTCAAAAGCAGGTTGCAGTTTTTATTGATCGTATCTTTAAATAACTCTTTTTCCTCTGCGGTGATGTCTTCTTCTTCTTCTTGTAGCAGATTCGAAAAACCAACGATGGCGTTCAAAGGAGTCCGTATCTCATGGCTCATATTAGCCAGGAAGGCCGATTTCATTTTGTTGGCCTCTTCCGCTTTTTCCTGTAACACTTTCAGTCTTTCTTCTTTTTCTTTAAATGCCTGGATATTCAGGCATAAACCTATAACTGTCTGTTCCGGATCCGTTTTGTCTTCTCCCTGGTTGTAACGAAGTTCCCACCAGCAATAACCTTTCCCGTTGAAATTGAAACGGCATTGTATCGTCGTTTCTTCCCAGATTCCGGAATAGATATCCTGAATATGGCTGCGCAGGTGTCCCTGGTCATCCGGATGCGTGATAGACAGCAGTTCGGCAAGAGATATTTTGCGGGGAGCCATTTGATTTGCCGTAAAGAAGTCGTTTTCAAAAATGAATAATTCGTTTTCCAACTTCCATGCATATGTATTTCCGCCCTCCAGCGCCAGTCTCAGGAACCGTTTCTCTTTGAACAGATTGGTTTGTATCTGTTTCTTACGTTTGAACTCCCTTCTATACATCAGGGTCAACTGTGAGATGACGTATATGATCAGCAACAGGAATAGAGCACATGTGATGATCATTGCCTTATGATAACGCTCGTAGAACGGGAGGTTATAGATAACGCTGCCCTCCGGCAAATCATTTCTACTGAGATTAAAACGTACCATTTCATTCCAGTCGAAAGCATATATTTTCGGGCTTTCAGTGATGGTATAATTTGTTGTCAGGGCACCGTTCAGAATTTCAGCTGTTCTTTCAGCTACAATGTCCGTTTGTATATCCAGGGTGGTAAAATATCCACCGGTAATACCTTTATCATCGTTAAACCCATTATTGATAACTGTGAAATTGGGAACATTGGCCAGGCGGCCTATAGTTAGTACATCAAAATCGAGGATGATTTGCAAACATGCTGTGTATGGTTTGTTCTGGAAAATCGAGAGCAAGCCTTTGGCGGAAAGGTATGCTGTTTCAGTTGTGTATAAAACTGATTTATCGGGTTTACCCGGTAGAAGATCTTCGGGGTATTCATTTCTTTTTTGGTGATACAGACCGATCCGCAATGCCCTACCTGTCCCTTTTACCTCTTCCTGAATGGTCCTGAACGATTCCCGACTCATGAAACGGGCATTTTTGAAGAACAGAATTTTGGAAGGACCATATAATTTCTCAATGAGTTCAATCGTTTTTAGGTAATTGGGTTTGTCCCAGAAACCGGTGACGTTCGGATGCTGTTCCAGTAAATCCCAGTTGGGGAAGTTTACTCCCGAAAACACCACAGGTTTGTTTTTCCCCAGCGGATGGTTGCATGCCATCAATGTATAAGTAGCCTGATCGTCGTTTGACAGGATAATATCGGGATCCCAATTCCGGATTGAGTCTAAATAATGGAACATTCGCTCATTCTCTTCCTTTTCATTATAACGCTCGCAATCCAGATAGAATGTTTTGATATTTGTTAGAATATTCTTTTTCTCCAGTTTCCCGGCAATCATGTCGCCGAATTGGGAGTAAGTGATAAGATCCTCCGTATAGGACTGGAGAATAAGTACTTTATATGGAGTATTGCCGGTAGCAGCCTCCATATTTCTTCCTGTTCCCAAAGAAATCAGAAGATATAATAGCAATATGTGCCCAAAGCGTTCCAAAGAATTGTATCCTGTTATTACCCTTGTAGTTATTTTCCTAATTACAACAAACAGTGTTATATCCGACATTAACCAGAGATAACACTGTTTATATTAATACTATGTTATGAGGGGACAAAGATAATTAAAAGACTAATAAAATCAACGGTTATCGATTCTTTATTGTTTTTTGTGGATAATCCGGGTATAATAAATACTTTTTTCGCATTTGTTTATACTTGTCCAGTTCCGGCTGCCAGCTCTCACGTATTTCCTCCTCTGTCAGTCCTCTAACAATCTGGTAACGGAGTTCTTTGGTGCCGGCCAGCAGGTCGAACCATTGCGGACGGGAGAAAAAGAAAGCCTGTTCGTTTCCCGCCTTATTATAGAAGTCCAGGAAAAAGCGCAGGGTCAATCCTCCCTCGAAAGGATATTCCCGGAGGTCGATGCCGTAGCATTCCTTGTCTTTTTGCAAAGGATTCGTATCGAAGCCCGGCAATGAAACAGGAGTGAATGCGAAATCGCCGTATTTCCGGTCCGGGTATCCGATCACCTGGAACGGATAGTAAGTACCGCGTCCGACACTGACGTTGGTTGCCTCGAAGAAGCATAACGACGGATATAGGCGGATCGACTGGTCGTTTGGCAGGTTAGGCGAAGGCTTGACCGGCAACCAGTACGGATCGCCATGTTTCCAGTTTTCCATTTTAACGATATGCAGTTTGCAACTGTCCGGAGAGCTTTTCAACCAGCCTTCACTGTTGATCATCCAGGCCAGTTCGCCGACCGTCAGGCCGTGCAATAGTGGGATAGGATCGACACCGACAAACGATTCAAAACCTTTCTGACGGATCGGGCCGTCTACAAAATCATTGGGATTCGGACGGTCGAGTACGATAAACTCGACACCGTTTTCCGCACATGCTTCCATTACATAATGCATGGTACTTATATACGTATAGAAACGGGCTCCCACATCCTGAATATCGAATACGATAACATCCAGTCCGTTTAGCTGTTCGGTTGTCGGTTTTTTGTTTTTGCCGTAAATGGATACGATGGGAACGCCGGTTTTCAGGTCGCGGCTGTCTTTTACTTCTTCTCCGGCATCGGCTGTTCCCCGGAAACCATGTTCGGGTGCAAAAACCTTTTTCACTTGAATGCCTTTTTCAACCAGGGCATCCAGTAAATGTTTCTGTTGTTTTTCCAGAATAGAAGTCTGGTTGATAACCAGTCCCACTTGTTTGTCTTTCAGCAAGCGGGTAATCACATCCATACGCTCGGCACCTAAAACCAAAGGCCCCTGAGTTGTTGCGGCTTGTAATCCGGGCATGAGCAATATGCCGATAAACCAAAGTGTAAGCCTGAAAACTGTTTTCATAATCCGTTTCCTACTGTTTATTATCTGCAAAAGTAGCAAATGTTCGTCTCTTTAAAGCAACGAAAGGATTAAATGTGTTTCTATTTAACATGTTTGCCTTGAACCATCATACTTGATTTCGTGTTGATTTAATATAAACAAAAAGAATAATCATATGACAACAAAACTTCCAAAGATCAAAGAAAAAGCGAAAACCGAAGCATTAGTGTTGGATCACAAAGAAGATCGGTATCCGGTACAACAGGTGGCAACAGACGGTGAAGTAACAAAAAAAGAGGTGAAAGACGCCGTCAAAGAAATCAACCCCGACCTGAATAGCCTCGGAAGCAGAGGATAGCATTTTATCAGCCGTATACTGGATAGCCAATATAAAATATCTGTATCTTCGCAACCGGATTAACTTAAAACAAGGTATGGATAAAATGAATCCTATTGATATTATCTCAAAATATTATCCGGCAGAATCGGATGCTTATCATATATTGGTTACCCATAGCCGGAGTGTTGCCGACAAAGCATTGAACCTGGCCCGGATGCATCCGGAAATGAATCTGGACATTCCGTTCATAGAAGAAGCGGCCATGCTGCATGATATAGGCATTTTCCTGTGTAATGCTCCGGAGATCGGCTGTTTTGGGGATGCCGAATACATCTGTCACGGCTATCTGGGAGCTGACCTGATGCGTAAAGAAGGCTTTCCCCGTCACGCATTGGTTTGCGAACGGCATACCGGGACCGGTATAACCCGTGAAATGATAGAGGAGCGGCATCTTCCGCTTCCTTCACGTGTAATGGTGCCGGTTTCGTTGGAAGAACAGCTGATCTGTTTTGCCGATAAGTTTTACAGCAAGACAAAACTGGATAAGGAAAAGTCCGTTGAGAAGGTAAAACAGGGCCTTTCAAAGTACGGAGAAGATACTGTAATACGTTTTGATAACTGGTGTAAACTCTTTTTAGGGGAATAAAAGCTATAGGGCTCATTAATTTATTATACATTTGCACGCTGTAACGATTCAGTTGACAGTTGATAGTTGACAGTTGACAGTTGGCGATTGGCAATTAGGATAATCTTAATTTTCAATTTTCAATTTTCAATCTTTAATTATCAGTTGTCAACTGTCAACTGTCAACTTAATTAATGAGACACAGAGGCTTATTTATCCTTTTATATTTTCTCGCAGGGGCTTTGATGATGTATTCGCAGGAGCTGGTTGCCCCGCGTGATACCGTATTGCCAGTCAATGGGGATACGATAACGCAGGCAGCCACTGATAGTACAGTCCTTGTATCCGACTCTACCAAGAACAATAAGGTCGGTCTCGATGCACCGGTTGTTTACCAGGCGAAAGACTCTATGGTAATGACTGCCGGCAACTGGGCGTATCTCTATGGCGAAAGTGATGTAAAATATCAACAGATCGGATTACAGGCTGAAAATATAGAGATGAGCCTGGACAGCAGCCTGGTGTTTGCCAAGTTCGGTCTCGACTCTATCGGTGAAGAGTTCGGTTACCCGTTGTTTAAGGATGGTGATCAGGAGTACGAATCGAAAACGATGCGTTATAACTTCAATACCAAGAAAGGGTATATTACCGATGTGATCACCCAACAGGGAGAGGGATTCGTAACTGCCGGCCGTACAAAGAAGATGGACGACGATGTCCTGAATATGGTGGGCGGTAAATATACCACCTGCGACGAGCATGATCACCCTCACTTTTATATCCAGATGACCAAGGCGAAGGTCCGTCCTAAAAAGAATATCGTGACCGGTCCGGTCTATATGGTGATCGAGGATGTACCGTTATATCCGATCGGTCTGCCTTTCTGCTTCTTCCCGTTTTCCAGTACTTATTCTTCCGGTGTGATTATGCCGACCTATACTGATGACTCTCAGCGGGGATTTGGTTTGCGCGACGGAGGATATTACTTTGCACTGAGCGATTATATCGATTTGGCGGTGACAGGTGAGATCTATACGAAAGGTTCCTGGGGGCTTCAGGCGCAGTCTTCCTATAAAAAGAGGTATCTTTTTTCGGGTAACTTCAATGCGGCTTACCAGGTCAGCAGGTATGGCGATAAGGGGCTCGACGACTATAGTCTGTCGAAAGACTTCCGGTTGAACTGGACGCACAGCCAGGACCCGAAAGCGAATCCGTACCGGACTTTTTCTGCCAGTGTCAATTTTGCGACTTCCAGTTTCGACCGTAACAGTGCGATGGGTATTTATAACCCGAATACGACAAACAATACAAAAGGTTCCAGTATCAATATCACGCAGCGTTTCCCGAACAATCCGTTGACGCTTTCGGCAACCATGAACGTGAACCAGTCTTCCAAAGACTCCATGATCTCCGTGACATTGCCTGACTTGACTATTACGCTGAGCCGTATATTCCCGTTCAAGCGTAAGAATCCGGTGGGAAAGGAACGGTGGTATGAAAAGATCTCTATGAGTTATTCGGGATATTTCAAGAATAGCATCACAACGAAGGAAAACCAGTTGTTTAAATCGAATATCATAAAGGACTGGAAGAACTCGATGGACCATAGTATTCCGGTCAGTGCGACATTTACCGCATTCAAGTATATCAATATATCTCCGTCTTTCAATTACAAGGAAAGCTGGTATACCAGTAAGATCACCAAGCAGTTCGATCCGCACCTGAATACTTTGGTAAATCGTGATACAACTTACGGATTCTATCGTATTTACAACTACAGTGCGTCGTTATCAGCTTCGACTACGTTGTATGGTTTTTACAAGCCGCTTCCTTTCCTGGGAGATAAAGTGGAGATGATCCGCCATCGTTTCGAACCTTCTGTCAGCATTAGTGCCGCTCCTGACTTTGGCGGTAGTATCTTTGGTTTTTATGATCATTATCAGTACATAGATGCAAATGGCGATCCTATCGATTATGTTTATTCTCCTTTCGCCCACAACGGGTCTATCCCGAGTGGAAAGCAGGGTAGTTTGAACTTTTCGCTGGATAATAACGTAGAAATGAAAATTAAGTCGGATAAAGATACTACCGGCTTTAAAAAGATCAGCCTGATCGATAAGTTATCCTTGGGGATGAGTTATAATATGGCAGCGGACTCTTTCAAATGGAGTGACCTCTCTGTCGGATTGCGTTTGAAGTTCTCAAAGAGTTATACGTTGAATCTGAACGGACAATTCGATACTTATACCTATGGTGCGGATAAAAACGGAAAGCCGATAAGACTGGATATCCCCCGTTGGAAAGCCGGCAAAGGTATCGGACGTCTGCGTTCAACAGGAACCAGCTTCTCCTATACTTTCAACAACGATACGTTCAAGAAGTGGTTCGGAGGTAAAACGGATAGTAATATCCCGGAAGAGAATGCAGGAGACGGCGAATTGGAAAATCTGACAGCCGAGAATGCGGATGGTGAGAATGCGGATGCGGAAGGAACTCAGGAAGGTGGCCGTTTGCGTGGCAAGAAGAAAGATACCGGAGAGTATGATTCGGATGGTTATCTGGTTTCGAAAATCCCCTGGAGCCTTTCTTTCAATTACAGTATGCAGTTACGCTATGGCGATTTCGATCCGAACCGCTTGGAGTATAAGTATAAGCTGACCCATGCACTGAGCTTTAACGGAAATATCCAGCCGACAAAGAACTGGAGCTTTAACTTCAATGCCACTTACGACGTCGAGAATAAAAAGATTTCGTTTATGACCTGTAATATAACCCGTAACCTGCACTGTTTCCAGATGTCGGCAAGTATCGTTCCGGTGGGAGCGTATAAGTCGTACACATTCTCTGTAGCAGTAAGTTCTTCCTTGCTGAAAGACTTGAAGTATAACCAGAGCAGCAGCGTTCGTTCAGGTCAGGACTGGTATTGATCTCATAGAAAAGACATAAAGAAAGGGCGATGAATTTATTTTCAACGCCCTTTCTTTATCTTGGTATTTACCATTCTATAGGAGTCTGTCCTGTGGCTATCAGATAATCGTTTGTCTTACTGAAATGCTTGTTCCCGAAGAATCCGCGGTAGGCGGAGAGGGGGGAAGGATGCGCTGATTTGAGTATCATATTGCGCGAAGCATCGATAAAAGCACCTTTGCGCTGTGCATATGAACCCCACAGTATATAAACAATGTGGCTGCGCTCTTCTGTCAGTTTGTGGATTACCGCATCTGTAAATGCTTCCCATCCCCGGTTCTGGTGCGAACCGGCCTGATGTGCACGGACCGTCAGTGTCGCATTCAATAATAAAACACCCTGGTCTGCCCAACGCAGCAGATTCCCGCTTTTAGGCATAGGCGTACCCAGGTCGCTTTCTATCTCTTTAAAGATGTTGATCAGGGATGGAGGATAAGGAGTCCCGTCCTGAACAGAGAAACAAAGCCCGTGAGCCTGTCCCGGTTCGTGGTAAGGATCTTGCCCCAGTATGACTACTTTTACTTTATCAAAAGGACAATGCTCGAAAGCATTAAAGATGTATGGTCCCGGAGGATAGACTGTTCCGTGACTGTATTCCTGTTTTACGAAGTTGATTAACTCTTTGAAATAATCTTTTTCAAATTCGGGGGCTAACCGTTCTTTCCAGCTTTGTTCGATCTTTACGTCCATAATTGAAAGTTAAATTAATAGCATTCCGGCAGCACGGGCTTCCTGACGCATTTCTTCCGGCCAGATGCTTGCCTGGATTTCTCCGATATGAGCTTTGCGCAGATAAAACATACACAAACGGCTTTGTCCGATACCGCCGCCGATGCTTTGGGGCAGTTCGCCGCTCAAGAGACGTTTGTGGAAGTATAGTTCTTTCTTTTCTTCCGCATTACAACTCTTTAGCTGGCGTAGCAGTGCTTCTTTATCCACACGGATACCCATAGAGGATAACTCCAGCGAGCGGTTCAGTACGTCGTCCCAGACAAGCAGGTCGCCGTTTAGTCCGACCTGTCCGTTTTCAGCGACAGTCGACCAGTCGTCGTAGTCCGGAGCACGTCCGTCATGTTTCTGTCCATTGCTCAGTTGACATCCGATGCCGATGATGAATACGGCTCCGTATTCCTTGGAAATAGCGTCTTCCCGTTCTTTCGGTGTAAAGGTAGGATATTTTTGTAATAAATCCTCGGAATGTATGAAATGAATCTGCTGGGGGAGAGACGGCCTTATCTGCGGGAACATTTCGTAGACCAGGTATTCCGTACGTACCATAGCGGCGTAGATACGGCGCACAATCTCTTTCAGAAATTCAACATTGCGTTCTTTAGGGCTCATAACACGTTCCCAGTCCCACTGGTCAACGTATAAGGAATGCAGGTTCCCCAGTTCTTCATCCGAACGGATAGCATTCATATCGGTATAAATACCATAACCCTCTTCTATATTATAGTCTGCTAAAGTGAGGCGTTTCCACTTAGCCAGCGAGTGGACGATCTCTGCTTTTGAATCGTCCAGGTCCTTGATAGGAAAAGTAACAGCCCGTTCGGTTCCGTTCAGGTCATCGTTGATTCCCATACCTTTCAGAACGAACAAAGGAGCCGTGACACGACGCAGGCGTAATTCGGAAGATAAGTTTTGCTGGAAAAAGTCTTTGATTTTCTTGATACCCATTTCTGTTTGAGACAGGTTAAGCAAAGCCTTATATCCCGCAGGTTTAATTAGATAGCTCATATACTTGTTGTGCTTTGTGTTTGTTAAATATGCGTGGCAAAGATAATGATTAATGGCAAAATAGCAATATAGCAGCCCTTTTTATTTGCAAAATGGCAGTATATACGCTAAAGAGAGTTGCAAAATATCAGAAGTTATGTTTTTCGGCAGAAAAAAGAAAGAATGTGAAAACTCATCCTGAATACATTTGCTTTCCTCCGATATTATATTTACTTTTGCCCCGTCTTTGGCCTGGTAGCTTAGTGAATAGAGCGTCAGATTCCGGTTCTGAAGGTCGAGGGTTTGAATCCCTCCCGGGTCACAACAAAAAAGCGATGTCGTATGATGTCGCTTTTTTTGTTTAAATACTTCTCGTTTACTTTCTCTTTGAAAATAATATAATTGACAAAATGAAGTGATATTGGTCTGTTGCAGAGTAAAATGGTTTTATTTGGCCGTTTTTTATGACGAGCGTACTTCTTTGGATCGGTATTGTAGAAGAGTGTTGAATACATAATTTAACAATGGTATTGAGGCATGCGCGTTTTTCTGTTTGTTTTAAATAATTTGGGGGTTCGTTTAAAACGAGTTTTTTTTCATTTTAAATGAGATGGGGATTTATTTAAAGCAAGATTTTTGTTAATAAGTGTTGATTCTGGCTTTTTCAGAAGCTGTTTTGCGTGGGAAAAGTCTGTTGAACAACATTTTTATTTTCTGTAGCAGGGTAAACAGGCGCAGGTTTTGAATTGGCATATTTGTGATGTTTTTGATTGATGCGGGTCCTATTGTTCTATATTCTTACTTGTATGTTTCATAATGATGTTTTATGCTGTTTAAGTGTGATCAACTGTTATTCATTAAGTCGCCGAGAAGTGCGTGAATTATAACGGGTATTGGGTTGGGATCGTACATCTCTTTCTGGGGTGGGGTGAGTTGACAATTTGATATTTAGTTTTACTTTCGTTTGGGGTGTTAAGCAGGATTGAATGAACTTTTCATTTTTTCTTTTGTTTTATATATAAGTTATTAATTAAGATAAAACAAAATACTATGTTGGCGATATACAGATTTTTGTTTCCGTCGAAGCCTGACGGAATTACTATTTCCTTGTTATTATTGGCGTTGCGCATCCTCTTCGGTGGCTTATTATTGAGTCATGGTATCCAGAAATGGAATAATTATGCGGAGATGTCTGCTGTTTTTCCTGATCCGCTGGGAGTGGGGAGTAATGTGTCGTTGGGGCTTGCTATCTTTGGTGAACTTGCCTGCTCGATCGGATTTATTTTTGGCGCATTATATCGTCTGGCAATGATACCGATGATATTTACTATGTGTATGGCTTTTTTTGTTATCCACGGGAGTGATCCTTTTGCGGTGAAAGAGCTGGCCTTTGTTTATCTGGTGGTATTTATATTAATGTATATTACCGGTCCGGGTAAATTCTCGATTGATCGGTTCATCTCTGTGCCGCTGTCGAAGAAGAGAAGGTAAAAATCAGGTGTCGCAGAGTAGGGGTTACGATCCCTTGTTTTGCCGGATAGGTACTATTAATAGACTACATTCTTTTGTGTCTATGTTTATTTGGATTATGGTATTCTGTGTGATCCATCCTTCAAGGAGCCGATCGCACGGATAAGTTTTACTGCAATAATCGATATAATGAATAAGTTCCATTGTATCGTCGAGGAAAAGAAATGCCCCTTTGCACATTTTGTTGGAATCGAATAAGCAAGTCAGTGTCGAAGACTCAAACCGGACTTCCAAGCTGGTTTCTTTCTGGGCATTAAATATATAATGGTTTTCATTCTGTTCTCTGTTAAGAAAGATCGTTTTTACAAAACTAAGGGGTTTGTTGATTGCGAGGCATCCCAGGGTTATTTGCTCTGCATAATTCCTATTGTTTTTTTGAGTCATTTTATTGTCTGTTTAATGAATGATAGGCAAAGGAATAAAATGTAGACGGGATGATTCATCAGGTAAGCTGATTTCTTATTAAATGTGGTAGTAATATTATTCGGAGTCTTATCGGCGGATATTATTCTATTAAATAAAATATTATCAGGATTAATACTTACTTTTGCATTAGGTAAATCATATACAATAATTAATATGGAGGCAACAGTAAAGAAAAGTAATCATGGAGCGAATGTTCGTCGTTGGAGGGAATGGCGAAATGTTAATCAGGATGTGCTTGCAGAACAGATAGGTGTTTCACAGGCTACTTTGTCCGGTTATGAGAAAAGGGATAAATTGGAAATAGAAATACTGGAAAAGATTGCTAAAGCTTTAAATATTCCTGTTGAGGCCATTACCGAAATGGAAGATGGAACTTCTATTAATATTGTTGCAAATACATTTGATAATCAATCATCCGCTGTCAATTGGTGTCCAACCTTTAATCCCATTGATAAAATAGTGGAACTTTATGATAAACTTCTGGAAGCAGAAAAAGAAAAGGTTGCTATGTTGCAGGAGGTTTTAAGGGATAAGAGATGATTGATATAGGTATTATAGATTAGGGACATTATATTTAAACTGCTCAGTTATTATCAGTTTTGAATGTTACTTTTCTCTTGAAAGAAAAGTAACCAAAAGTTCAAGGCTCAACCGGCTTCACTGCTCCGGTGAAAGACTCCACTCGAAAATCCGAAACTCGCTACGCTCAAACAACGGATTTTCTTAACCGTTCCGTCTTTCACCTACGCGGACGTTCACCCGCTTAGGCCTTTCCAAGGAAGCTATGCTTCCTCTTAGGATGGCCGACACCGATACTTATAAAACAAAAACTTTCGGATTTAACAGGTAGTATCAGCAATCCCAAGAGAACGCAAAGCGTTCTATGAAAGGCCTCAGCTGATGAGCGTTAAACGAAGCATCCGTAGAGAGCGCCCGGAGGCTGTGCTGTTTGAGCGCAGCGAGTTCACAGACGACAGCGAACGGAGGA
>OKXB01000565.1_pt1 | contig 45498 bp, 40 predicted proteins | sample 1601731 | NCBI WGS metagenome assembly OKXB01 (sample SAMN04414077, study PRJEB24778) | human gut metagenome | material: faecal | host: Homo sapiens
GTATAAAATTTATGTAAGGCCTTATAAAATAAGAGAAAATTGGATGTTTTCTTTTTAGAAAAATGACAGTTAAGTAAAATACTTTAATACCATTTTTAATTTTATTTTATAGTTGGCAAAGAAAAAAGTATGTTTAGTTTTGATATTTTTCCACTAAACATACTTTATTTTCTTTAATGCTTTTCTTACTATCGATAATTCTTTGATTAGATGATCCTCTAAATGGTACATTATAACTTTTTAAATCTATTATAAATGGTGAATCTACTAAGACGTCTATATTACTAAGTAATTCTTTAAGATTTTCTTCTTTTTGACTTCTTCTAAGTAATGCTTCCATTGTATATCCTGTATAGCACCATACATTAAGTCCTATTTCATGAACATACTTAGCTATTTCTAAACAAGCATCTATTTGTTCTAATGGATCTCCTCCTGATAAAGTTATTCCATCTTGAAAAGGCACTTCTTTAATTTCTTCACAAAGCTCCTTAACGTCTTTTAGAAATCCTCCATTAAAGTCATGTGTTTGAGGATTATGGCACCCAGGGCAATTATGTAAACAACCCTGAGTCCATATTACTGTTCTAATTCCTTCTCCATCAACGATACTCTCAGTAGTAAGATCCCCTGCTAATCTAATTTTCATTTTACTTTGTAAATAAACCTTCAGTACCGTGCTTTACTCTATCTCTTTCTTCAGCTTTTTTACCATTATTGAATCTATCTACTGTACCAACTAAATAACCAGTAATTCTTCTAATTCTTTCGAATCCTACTCCTTCACCTACAGTTTTTTCTTCTTTAACTTCTACTTCTTTCATAATATATCCTTCTTTCTTCTTATTTTTATTTACAACTACTGCAGTTTGCACTAGCACTTCTTAATTTTTCAACTGAAACTCCCTCATAAGCACGTCTTCCACAACCAGGACATACATCTTTAATAACTCCAACATAACCACATACTGGATCTCTATCTACTGGATGATTAATTGCTCCATATCCAAAATTATTTTCTTTCATAAGTCTAACAATTCTCTCAAATGCATCAATATTAGTAGTAACGTCTCCATCAAGTTCAATATAACTAATATGTCCTGCATTAGTAAGTGCATGATATGGTCCTTCTAGTTTAATCTTATTAGCAATAGAAATATTATAATATACTGGTACATGGAATGAATTAGTATAATATTCTCTATCAGTAACTCCTTTAATCTTACCATATATAGCTCTATCAATATTAACAAATCTTCCTGATAATCCTTCTGCTGGAGTAGCTAAACAAGTAAAGTTTAAATTATATTCTTTTGAATATTCATCACATTTATCTCTCATAAATTTAATAATCTTAAGTCCTAATTTTTGTGACTCAGCATCTTCTCCATGGTGTTTACCAGTTAATGCTTTAAGTGTTTCCGCAAGACCAATAAATCCAATACTAAGTGTACCATGTTTAAGTACTTTTCTAAGTCTATCAGTAGGTTTTAATTTATCTGAATCAATCCATACTCCTTGTTCAAGTAAGAATGGAAAATTATATATTCTCTTATTACATTGAATTTCAAATCTCTCTAATAATTGATCTTTAACCATATCCATAGTTTCTTCTAATTCTTTAAAGAAACCTTTCATATCAGCCTTCTCATTACCAAGTACTATACCATGTTTAATACCAAGTCTAGGTAAGTTAATTGAAGTAAATGATAAGTTTCCTCTTCCCGGAGTAACTGCTTTATTTTCATCTACTACATTACCAATAACTCTTGTTCTACAACCCATATAAGCTACTTCAGTATTATAGTCTCCTTTATAATATTGTTTATTAAATGGTGAATCCATAAATGAGAAGTTAGGGAATAATCTCTTAGCAGATACTTCACAAGATAATCTAAATAAGTCATAGTTAGGATCTTCTTTATTATAGTTAACTCCCTCTTTTACTTTAAATATAGATATTGGGAATATTGGTGTTTCATTCTTACCAAGTCCAGCATCTACACTATATAAGTAATTCTTCATAACCATTCTACCTTCTGGACTAGTATCAGTACCAAAGTTTATTGAAGAAAATGGTACTTGAGCACCAGCTCTTGAATGCATTGTATTTAAATTATGTACAAAAGCTTCCATTGCTTGATAAGTTCTTTTATCAGTCTTCTTATAAGCTATATCATATGCTTTACTAAATATTTCTTTTACTTTATCACTATCTTTAGCACATTCATCCATATATTCTAAATCAAATTCTATACTATCTAATTTATCTATCTTATCATTAATCTTATTCATATTAACAAAAGTATCAAATCCTGAATAATCTAATAATTCACTAATAGCTGCTTTATATTGTTTTTTAAATGTTTTAAGTACTCCAGGAGCCATATAATAATCAAATGCTGGTATAGATTGTCCACCATGTTGATCATTTTGATTAGACTGTATAGCTATTGCAGCAAGTGCTGAATAACTCATAATATCTTGTGGTTCTCTTAAATATCCATGTCCTGTAGAAAAACCATTTTTAAATAATTTATTTAAATCTATTTGTGTACAAGTAGTAGTACCCATAGCTAAGAAATCCATATCATGTATATGTATATCTCCATTATCATGAGCATCAGCAAATTTCTTTTTCATTAAATAAGCTTTAGCAAATTCTTTAGATACTGTAGATCCATATTGAAGCATTGTACCCATTGCACTATTACCATCAATATTAGCATTCTCTCTCTTAGCATCTTCTTCAGCAGCACTCTTAAGTCCAAGTCCTTCAAGTGATTTTAAAAATTTATGAATTTTCTTCTCATCAGCAAATAATAATCTTGATTGTGCTCTTCTATCACGATATTCTGAAAAAGATTTATAAACGTCTTCATATCCACATTTATTAAGAGCTTCTTCAATTAAATCTTGAATCTCTTCAATTTTAATTTTCTCTTCATCTTTATATTCTTTTTCTATTCTTTTAATTACTGTTTGATATACTTTTTGTACATCTTTAGATGAATATACTGGTTCATCATCTTTAGTAATACTATCAAACCCTTTTTTAATAGCTAAAGCAATTTTAGTACCATCAAAATCTACTTTCTTGCCATTTCTTTTAACAACTTTAAGTGTTGTTACTAACTCTTCTGTGTTAACCATTTTCTTTACTCCTTCTCTTATTGTTAACACCATTATATCGACTATTTTTTCTCATGTCAATACTTTTTGTTCGTTTTCTAAAATTAATTAATTTTGTTTTTTCTCTATCCACGTATTTTATTAAATTTTTATTTTTTAATATAAATTTAATAAACACCTTTTTGTATCTTTATTTAATTTATCCCTTTATTTTCAAGGTACTATTAATATCTACAATCTATTGTTTGTGTAATTCATTTCTTGCATTTTTTAATTTTTTCTAAATTTACAAAAAATGTAAACCAACAAAAAAACACTTTTTTGCAAATTCATTGCAACAAAGTGTTCGTGTTAATAATTATATCTTATCAACTCTTATTTTTACTGTATATTCATTAATATCATACTCATCTACTAAGTTACTTCCTTGATTAAACTCTATTGCTAAAGTCTCATCTTTAATAGTAGGAATAAATTTATCTATTGCCTTACTATATTCTTCACTTGCTTCATAACTTACTTTAACACGATCAGTAATTTCAAATCCATTATTTTTTCTTATTTGTTGGATCTTAGATATTGTCTCTCTAGCAAGTCCTTCATTAACTAATTCTTCAGTTAATTTAGTATTAAGTACTATAAAGTTATTATCTTTATATGTAGCATCAAATCCTTCTTTAGATTCTACTCTAATATCTACCATACTAGCTTCTATTGTAAATTCTTCTCCTGATAAATTAACTACTACATTCTCTTCATTTCTAAGTTTATTTACTTCATCCATTCCTAACTTACTAAGTACTTCTTGGAATTCTTTAATCTTAGGTCCTAGTATCTTTCCTACTTCTTTAAAGTTAGGTTTAACTATAAAGTTAATATACGTACCAAGATTATCTTCAAATACTACTTCTTTAACATTAAGTTCTTCTTTAATAAGTTCTACTAGATCACTAATAATACTCTTATTCTTACTATCTATTATTACTTCACTAATTGGTTGTCTTACCTTAATCTTAGCTTCTTCTCTAGCATTTCTACCAAGACTAATCAAGTCTCTTACTAAGTCCATCTTCTCTTCAATCTTATCTTGATATTTACTCTCATCACTTACTGGATAATCAGCTAAATGTACACTCTCTTCCTGAGTTAAATTACGATATATCTCTTCTGTAATAAATGGACTAATTGGAGCCATCAATCTACATAATCCTTCTAATACTTGATATGTAGTTTGATATACTGCCTTTTTACTATTATTAAGTTCACTACCCCAAAATCTTCTTCTATTTCTTCTAATATACCAGTTAGATAAATCTTCATTCAAGAAATTATTAATAGCTCTAGTAGCTTTATTTAGATCATATTCATCCATTGCTTCAGTAACATAAGCTACTAACTTATTATATTTAGAAAGTAACCATTTATCTATTTCATCTATATCATTATAATCTACTTCAAAATCCTTAGGATCTAAATTATCTGCATTAGCATACATTTGGAAGAATGTATAAGTATTTTTAAGTGTACTAAATGTCTTAGACTGTATCTCTTTAATACCATCCTCATCAAATTTAAGCGGAGTCCATACTGGAGAAGCATATAACATATAAAATCTCGTAGCATCAGCTCCATATTTCTTTAATACACTAAATGGCTCTATTGCATTACCTTTACTTTTATGCATTTTTTGTCCAAACTTATCAAGTACTAAATCATTAACTAAAACATTCTTGTATGGTGCACATCCTTCTAAGAAAGTAGATATAACTATTAATGAATAAAACCATCCTCTAGTTTGATCAATACCTTCACTAATAAAATCAGCTGGGAATTGTTCTTTCCATAATTCCTTATTTTCAAATGGATAATGATATTGTGCAAAAGGCATTGCTCCCGAATCAAACCAACAGTCTATTACGTCTTTAACTCTAGACATCGTCTTTCCACACTTAGGACATTTAATATGTACGTCATCTACATAAGGTCTATGTAACTCAATATTCTCATCTATCTTTTCAATAGCCTTTTCACATAGTTCATGTCTAGATCCAATCATCTCATCATGACCACATTCGCATCTCCATAAAGGTATTGGAGTACCCCAATATCTATTTCTAGAAATAGCCCAATCATTCAAATTCTCAAGCCAATTACCAAATCTCTTTTCTCCAACAAATTCAGGATACCAATTAACTTTCTTATTAGCTTCTACTATTTTTTCCTTAAATGCTGTAACTTTTATATATAAACTAGGTTTAGAATAATATACTAATGGTGTTTTGCATCTCCAACAATGAGGATAATTATGTACCATCTTTTGTTTCTTAAATAATTTATCTTCTCCTGCTAAATATTTAATTATTTCAAGTTCAAGTTCAGAATCAACTACAAGTCTACCCTTCCAAGGTCCTTCTTTATAGCATCCTGCTTCATCTACTGGATTAATCATTGGTAAATTATATTTAAGTCCTACCTCATAGTCATCTTGTCCAAAAGCTGGAGCAATATGTACTATACCAGTACCATCTTCCATTGTAACGTAGTCAGCACAAGTAATAAAGAAAGCATGCCCTGGTACTTTAATAATAGGTAATAATTGTTCATATTCCATATATTCTAAATCTTTACCAAGATATTCCTCTACTACTTCGTACTCATCTCCTAATACTTTATTAGCTAGCTTCTTAGCTACTATAAAATTATATCCCTTACTAGCACACTTAACATACTCTTCATTAGGATTAACACAAGCTGCAACATTAGCAAGTAAAGTCCAAGGAGTAGTAGTCCATACTAATAAGTATGTAATATCCATATTTTTTAACTTAAATGGTACAGTAACTGTATTAACTGATACTTCCTTATACCCTTGAGCTACCTCATGACTAGCAAGTCCAGTACCGCATCTAGGACAATATGGTAATATCTTAAGCCCATCATATATTAATCCTTCATCAAAGAATTTCTTCAAAATCCACCATTCAGTCTCAATATAATTATTATCATACGTAATATAAGGATGCTCTAGATCAATAAACTGTCCAAGTTCCTCAGTAAATTCACGAAATGCTTTCTCATTCTTCCATACTGATTCACGACACTTTTCATTAAATTCTTTTATTCCATATTTTTCAATATCATTCTTTCCTTCAAATCCAAGTTCCTTCTCTACTTGTACTTCTACTGGAAGTCCATGTGTATCCCAACCAATCTTTCTAAGTACTTTATATCCTTTCATAGTCTTATACTTACAAAAAGTATCTTTTAGTAGCTTAGCTAATATATGGTGTACTCCTGGCATCCCATTAGCAGTAGCCGGTCCATCATAGAAAACAAAATTATCAGAGTCCTTTCTATTTTCTATTTGTCTTTCAGTTATTTTATTAACCCCTCCCCAAGACTCATCAATACTTTTCTCAACTTCACTAACCGTTCTCTTATCTAATTCTTTAAATTTCATAATTTCTCCTTTCCACCTAAACAAAAAAAGCCCTTAATTCTAAGGACGACTTATATCGCGGTACCACCCTAGTTCACTAAGTGCTCTCTTTATTTATAACGGTATCATACCGATCTAATCTACATATCGATTAAATACATCAGAAGTGATCTAGATTATAGCATCTATATAGTTTTCCACCTACCAACTACTCTCTATCATATATCTATAATCCCGTCTTCATCTCTTGTTTTAACAAATCTCTTTAATTATATAATATCTTAATATTTATGTCAACTACCAATCATATAAATTTATCTTACTTTTGGTTTCAATGTTAATATATTAGCATTTGGTTTAAAGAATTTATTTACTATTGGCATCCCTACATTAGTATTAACTGGCCCATTAATTAAAAATAATGTCTCTCCAATCTTATTAGTGCCATGTGCATATTCCGGAAACAATTCCATCTGTGGTGAAATTAACCCTCTATTTTTAGGAAGTTTAATCACTCCATTATGCATGTGCCCTGATACCACCAAGTCAGCTTTTGATTCTATACACTTACCCTCTAAAGAACTTAAAGCCATTATTCCAGTAGGTGTATGTGTCATTAATATATTATATCTACTAGAATCAAATTGTGGTCTTTTTTCCCTATCAAATATACTTCTAAATTCTTCTACTCTTTCTCTATCTACTTCATAATATTCATATTGAGGAGAAAAAGCCCCAATTGCTATCTCTTCAAAATTAGCTATCTTATCATCTTCTAATAAAATAGTATTTGGTGCTCTAGAAATAACTTCTCTTAAAGCACTTGCGTCTCCCTTTATCCATTCATTATTCGCACCAACCGTCATCTGATCATGATTCCCTAAAGAAATATATGTAGGCATTCCCTTTGTCATAAAAGCAAGTTCTTCTTCTATCATCATTCTAAACTCTTTATTTTCTAACTCTTTAGTATCATCTACTAAGTCTCCTGGTACAAGTATTGCATCAATTTTTGGATACATTCTCCTCTGAATACCATTAGATAAATCATTAAATAATCTACTTAAATTCCTAAGTCCTGTATCATAGCCCTCTTTATTTGTACGATGAATATCTGATACAACAAGAATATTCTTAGTAGAAAATACCTTTTCAGAATAAATAGTTAAATTCTTTATCTTACTCATGTCATTCCCCCTCATTAATTGCTAAGTATTATAGCATATTATTGTTCGTTCGTCAACTTTATCTATTTATACCCTAACTCCTTAAGAGCCATCCAAGTAAATGGTGATACTTCTTTTTCTTCTATCTTATCTATATCCAACCATACTCCTCCTAGTGAATCTAACCCATCAGCATCAGTCTTTAACTCATTACCTTCTATTTCTACTGTATAAAGTATTCCTATATGATGCAAATCTTGTATTAACTCATCATTCACATCCCATTGAAAAGTCTTAGATACTGCTGTCAATATCTTTTCACTAACTACTTTTACCCCAATTTCTTCCATAAGTTCTCTATGTAGTGTCTCTACTGGAGTCTCTCCTCTCTCAATTCCTCCTCCAGGTAAATCATATAATCCCTTGTATCCACCACAAGCCTTCTTCACTAAAGCAATCTTCCCATCACGTATAATTGCTCCGTATGCTCCCATACGAGTATCCTTAGTAATCTTCTTTTCCATATGTCCTCCTTAATTATCTATTTCTTCTAAATAAACTTCTCTTCCTAGCCATACGCTTATCACTTACATCTATCTTCCCATTCCATGTATCCCCTTCAAGTATCCTACTGCCATGTTCTCTTCTTTCAAAATTATTCTTATTAGTATCTCTAGGTCTTCTTCTCATAAGCATTCCATCTACCAGTCTTACTAATTTATAATCACTCTCTTCATTAAGTAAATAACTAGTAAGTTCTTCTCTAGTAGGAATCTTATCATAAAAGACAATTACATATTTTTCTTCCTCATGTCCTTTCATAGAATAATCCATATCTCCTAAAATCATTCCATTACCAAGTATAATTTTAATAGCACTATTACTGCATCTCATACAGTCAATTATATTACACATTCCAAAAGGATCATAATAATTACATGTATTTTTTACTTCCGTCTTTATCATAAATAACCCTTCATTATCTTTCATATCTTCTCCTCCATTCTTAATAATTTATAAACACGAAAAGAAACATCACTTTTCTTATCATGATATTTCTCTTCTATATTTTATATGCATCCTCTAAAGAAAATTCTACATTTTCATTAATCCAATTCTTTCTAGGCTCTACTGCATCTCCCATCAAAATTGATACTCTCTTCTCAGCTAATGCTCCATCTATAATATTTACTTTTACTAAATTTCTATATCTTGGATCCATTGTCGTATCACATAACTGATCAGCATTCATTTCACCTAGTCCTTTATATCTTTGTATCTTATAATTACTCTTCCCAGCTGTCATTTGTTTTAACTCTTCATTAGTCCAAAGATAATTATCATGTCCTCCAATACTAAGCTTATATAATGGTGGCATTGCTATAAATAATCTACCATTTTCTATAAGAGGCCTCATATATCTATAAAAGAATGTTAATAATAAACATTGAATATGTGCTCCATCATCATCAGCATCGGTCATAATAATTACTTTTCCATAATTACATTCTTTTATATCAAAATCATTCCCAATACCTGCGCCAATAGTATGTATCAAAGTATTAATTTCTTCATTCTTAAATATATCTTCTAGTTTAGCCTTCTCAGTATTAATAACTTTTCCTCTTAAAGGTAATATTGCTTGTGTCTTTCTATCTCTTCCTTGTTTAGCTGATCCACCAGCAGAGTCTCCTTCTACTATAAATAACTCGCATTTTTCACGATCTCTACTTTGTGCTGGTGTTAACTTACCACTAAGTATCTTTTCTATCTTCTTATTATCTTTTCCCTTACGAGTTTCTTCTCTAGCTTTTCTAGCAGCTTCACGAGCTTCCTTTCCCTTTAAAGCCTTACTAACTATTTGTGTAGCTACTGCATTATTTTCTTCTAAGAAGAATTTAAGTTTCTCCGTAACTATTGCTTCTACGATCGTTCTAGCTACTGGAGTACCCAACTTAGATTTAGTTTGTCCTTCAAATTGTAGTATCGCTTCAGGTATTTGTACTGATATAATAGCAGTTAATCCCTCTCTTACGTCAGATCCCTCAAAAGCCTTATCCTTACCCTTTACAAATCCCTTATCTCTAGCATAATCATTAAGTACCTTTGTAATAGCAGTCTTAAATCCTACTTCATGAGTTCCTCCATCCGGAGTCTTAACATTATTAACAAATGATATTATATTCTCACTATACCCATCAGTATATTGCATTCCTATACTAACATTAACCTTATCTTTTACCGCACTAAAACAAAGTACTTTATGAAGAGGATTCTTTCCTTCATTTAAATATTCACAAAAAGCATGAAGTCCATTCTCATAACAATATTTCTCTGATCTATCTTCTACTTCATCAACTATCTCTATTGTTAATCCATTAATTAAAAAAGCACACTCTTGCATTCTCTCACATATTGTTGAATAATTAAAAGTAGTTGTTTCAAATATTGTCTTATCAGGTTTAAATCTAACAGTAGTACCAGTTCTCGTACTAGTACCTATCTTTTTTAAAGGAACCTCTACATGTCCTCCATTAGAAAACTTTATATAGTATTCACATTTATCTCTCTTAATAGTAACTTCCATCCATTCAGATAAAGCATTAACTACTGATGCACCAACACCATGTAGTCCTCCTGATACTTTATATCCTCCATCAGAAAACTTTCCTCCTGCATGAAGTACTGTATAAATAACTTCCGGAGTACTCTTACCTGAAGAATGCATTCCTGTAGGCACACCTCTACCTCTATCACTAACACTAATAGATCCATCAGTATGCATTATAATTTTTATATAGTCTCCAAAACCATTCAAAGCTTCATCTACACAGTTATCTACTATTTCCCATATAAGATGATGAAGTCCTCTCTTATCCGTAGACCCTATATACATACCAGGTCTCTTTCTAACAGCTTCAAGACCCTCTAATATTTTTATACTATTTTCATCGTAATTATTCATCTGTATCACTCTTCCCAAGTATAATTTTATCATAAATCCCTACTTTTTTCAAACAATTTTACACTATTTTCCCTATCCATGTCAACTAATCAAAGAAAAAGCAAACCTAAGTTTACTTTATCTATTATCTTTAATACTCTTTATCTTTTTCTTAAATGTTGAAGTAGCCTTCTCAACTTCTCCTCCAAAAATAGCATAATTCATTGATTCTCTAAACGTATCTATCGTTGTATGTGAAGATCTAGCTACATTATCCATTAAAGCAAATTCACTATTAGATAATTCTAGATATCTTTTTACTAAAGCATTAAATACTTCACGATTAATTTCTTTCTCATGTAATACTACTATCTTAGTATACTTAACTCCATTATATGGCTCCATCACTAAAACAAATTCATTATCTCTAACATTATATAAATATACCATATATTCTATCTCTTTATTATTACCAGTAAAAGCATAATCTTTATATACATAAGTGTGTTCCTCAAGTACTTCTATTCTCTCTTCAGCTCCCATTACTGCATTCTTTCTCTCTTTAGTAGGCTTTACTCCAAATTCACGAGGGCCTCTCCTAAAAGCATCACTATCAGGTACAGGCTCTTTATAACTAATACCATACATTACTTCTTTAGCAATAACTTCTTCTTGATATTCATGATTTAAATAATCTATATATTTCTTTAAATCAGTAACACTGTCTCTCAAAGATTCCTCATAATCAACCATATCAAGAATATTCTTTCCTTCATTCTTCAGCTGCTTATAATTAGCAAAAGCTGTCTCTCTTATAATACTAGTCTCAAGTTCTACCCTATCACGCATACTAAGTTCTTTTCCCTTAAGTATCTTTCTTATCATTAAACGATATTCATCTAAATATCTATATTCACAAGCCACCTCAATTACTCTTCTCTCACTAAAAGCTTTATGAGGAAAAGATACTTTAAGATTATTTGGATTACTGCAAATAATTAAATTAGAATGTTTTCTCTTCTCTTCAGTAGCAAGTAAATATATTTGGCCTAATTCATCATATTCTATTGCATATTCACGTGGTCCTAATTCAAACTCATCACATGCCTTAGTTTCTCTCATAAGCTCTAATATTACTTGATTAACATATTTAGAAAAATAAGTATAACTAACCTTAATATTCTTAAAAGGTATTCCATTCTCAATAATATATTGATCTATCTCTTTTAATATTGAATACATCAAAATCCCCTCTTTCATGGCTATATATAATAACATACTTTTGTTCACTTGTCAAGAAAAAGAAAAAGAAAAAGAGCTATCTCTTCACCCTTATATCTTCTCATTACTCTTAATTCTCTTAAGCCTATTTACCGATACCTTAACACTCTGATATTCCGCATTAATTGTACCCAATACCTCAAAATTAGTAATAATCTTAGCATAATATGAATAAATCAGTAACACCGTACCTATCTCCATCCTACCCTCACTAACCAAATATATTGCATATACAATTATTCCATATCTACATAACTCTAAAAAAGATAACACTAAATATATCATACCATTCACAAACAAATTAAACTTTGCATTAGACTCCAAATACCTAATCGTACTCTTAATAAAACCATTATCTTCCTTCTTCACTCTCTTATTCTCTCTAAGAATATCATATATATTATGAATATTAATAGTCTTATAATCCAAATTATCTTTTCTATTCTTATTCTCTATCTCAATCTTTCCCCCAAAATATATAATAATAATTACCATAAATATAGATACTATCAAAGTAGTTAAAAATATATAAAAATCTATCGATAAAAAATACATATATATAATTAAAAATTCTACTACCTGTATCATTCTAGTCACAGAATTCCCTATAAAAGTCCCTATAATATCTATATCATTATTAATAATATTCGTATATTCCCCTAAAGTTATATCCTCCAAATTAGCTTCAGTAACTAAATTAGTATATTCTAAATAAAGCTTATTATAATAATTATACCAAGCCTTCTGATTAAAATAATTCCATAAATAATATAAAAGTGATAGAATCATCGTAATAATGACTAACTTAAAAGCTACCTCATATTCCCCACTAGTAGCATGATTAATACTATTCGTCCAATATACTGGTATTACTAATAATAATCCCTGTATAATAACTGAAGTAACTAACTTCCATACTAGCTCTTTCTTAGTTCTTTTAAGTATTGTCACTATATCCATTCTATCACCCTATAAAGTTAATCTAATTCGATATAGTCTCCATTCTCAAGTCCATATAATAAAGCATCACTCTTATCAATATGCATCTCTTTAGTAAAATTATCCCCCATCTTAATATGTACATTATCCATTATCTTTCCATCGCTAGTTTTAACTTGAACTATATCTCTATTATTATGTCCAATATTATCTAACTTATTACAATGAATATGTCTATTAGCTCTAATACAACAGTTCTCTATATAAAACTTCCCCTGTGGTCCTTCTACCCATACACTCTCACTATTAGCTAAATCTCCTGAGTCTCTTACCGGTGGGTCTATTCCAAGTAAATCAGCATCATCCTTAGATACTTCTACCTGTGTATATTCTCTAATTGGTCCCATCACTCTAACATGTGGAAACTCATACTTATCAGTACTTATCTTAACCGTCTCCTGGCAAGCATATTCTCCCTTCTGTGATAAATCATTTCTCTTTTCAAATACATATCCTGATCCAAATAACTTCTTAGCATCTTCTTCACATAAATGAATATGTCTATTAGATATTCCTACTCTAATCTTCATCATATACCTCACTTTCCCTATCATTTTATCACAATATCCAATTCATGTAAATAACTATCATAAACTTAAAATATTCTTAATATATTATAAAGAAGGAGTGATTTTATGAACGGAAGTTATTATAATAATACATTTCCTGGTACAGGACTAAACAATAATACTGTTCCCAATCAACAATCAGTACCATCTTATCAAGAACAATATCAAAATCTTGATGAACAATCTTATATTGAAAATATTTTAAGGCTAAATCGTGGCAAAAAAGCCCGTCTCCATGTAACTGTCCCTGGCTCTGTTGAATGGCAAGATCGTGTCTTCGACGGCATCATCGAACAAGCAGGCAAAGATCATGTCATTGTATCTAATCCCCAAACAGGAGAATGGTATCTAATTCTAATTATCTACCTAGATTTTGTTACTTTTGAAGAACCTATCAACTATAATAAACAATTCTTAAGATAACCCATCACACTAAATATCTATCATAACAACTAACAATTTTTCACAAATTTATCTTTACCAGTAGACATTTTTAATATTTTCTAGTACAATTATTCTAGGTGATAAAATATGAATCCATTTCTAATTGTCTTATTTATAATAATAATCTTACTAATACTAGTAGCTATTACATATGTTTCTCTATATAACAAAATAAACGAAACAATCATTAGAGTAGATGAAGCTGAATCAAGAATAGATAATAATCTTCGTGATAAATTTGATTTACTAAATCGTTGTGTCTCTCTTATCAAAAACACTATCGAAGTAGATGAAAATACTTTCAAAGATATTATCAAATTACGTGCTAGAAAAATAAGTAACTTTGATCTAGATCGTACCCTTGCCGCTTCATATAATGAATTTATTACTATATATGATAGCAACAAAAAACTACGTGAAAATGATGAAATATATAAAGCTTCTAAACAATTAGAATTAATTGATGAAGAGCTAGTTACACTAAGAAATTATTATAATGCCAATATAACTGAATATAATAAACTAATCAAAAAATTTCCTACTAACCTAGTAGCAGAAATAAAGAAATATAAAGAAAGACCATTTTATGATCTAAAAGATCGTACTGATGACGATTATGAAGATTTTAAATTATAAGTCTTCTTTTTTTTATTATTTTATTATATAATTATATTAAGGTGATCATATGAAAAAATTATTAATATTATTTATCCCCGTACTTTTATTAACTTCTTGTAGTACTACCAAAGAGCCTATCAAAATAGATAAACAGATGGATATAAATGTTACAACCTACAAAGATGATAATCCTATCAAAGTAGGCCTATATGAAGATGAATATCTTATCAAAGAATATAATACTACTCTCGCTAACATGAAAGAAATAACTGTCTTCAATATTTATTATACCCAAGAAGAAAAATTAGAAAACAACTATATCAAATATAATTGGAATAAATTCTATAAAAACTATCAAAATATTGATAAATATAAAATTGGCTTCAATCTTTCATTCATGGTAGGAGACAAGTTATATGATAAACAATTTCTTGATCCAACATGTGAGTATCTCTTCTCCCCATACATTTATATCTATCTCTATGATGATATTCATCAACCTGATGGTTCTTGGTACTCTCATGTATTAGATACTGAAGTAAAAGATAACACTATCTATTCCTCTATCAAACTATTCATGGCCCAAAATGCTACTGAAATAACCTCCCCCATCACCTTAACCGTATTCACTTATGATGAAGATGATTTTAATAAAGAAGGTCTATATATCGGTAAAAGTAAATACACTATCACTATAAATACTAAATAACAAAAATAAAGAAGTCTTAGTTCTCTAAAACTTCTTTTTAATATAACTATTTTCTATATACATAAGGCTTTAATACTCTATTATTAGCCGCAGTATTATTCTTTAATATTAACTCCTGATACTTATACAAAGCTCTCTCTAAAGCAGGTTTAATAATAGCTTTAGGTAATTTTAAAGTCTTAGAAATCGCTGATAATGTATAATACCTTCCATCTAAATATCCTAAATGCATAAATAGAAGTGCTGCTTCTTCAGGAGTAATATAATAAAGCCACCATCTATAAGTTGAAGTAGATACCAAAGCTTGTACCCTAGAGCATTCCTCACTATCTTTAAGTTCTCTATTAACATATTCTTCATTGCTAACCATATCATCATTCATATATTCAAATTGAGTTTCTTCTTCCTCTACTTCACTAAAAGTACCAAAGTTAGGTGCTTTATTTTCATTACGTTTTCTAAGCTTATCTAATTCAACTAATAGTCTAGGAATTAAACTACCATATAATATATCATTCTCTTTTTTATTCCATGGAGTAATTGTTAAAACTTCTCCCGTATAAGCTTTTCCAAATTTTCTTTTAAGCATATCTTTCTCATCCTGAGATAATCCTGAAATAACAGTATCTATCTCTTTTTTACTATAACCACTTAAAATAGTATATAATCCTACATTTTCTTTTTCCTTTTTATTCTCTATATCTCTTTTCCTTTGAGCAGATACTTCTTCCCAATATTCTTTATCATATATACCAACATTTTTTAAAGCCTTATCCGGATGATCCATATATATAGCATAATCTTTAATAACACTAGGACGTTTCATCTTTTGTAGAGCTCTCTTCTCTATCTGTCTAACTCTCTCACGAGTAACATCCATCATTTTTCCTATATCTTCTAAAGTATACTCTTTATCATCAGAAAATCTTAATCTTAATACAAATTTTTCTCTATCAGTTAACTTACACTTATCCATAAGTTCTTCTATCTTTTTTGGTAAATCTAATAAACTTACTTCATCTTCTGGAGTAGGCCCATCAGAAGGAATAAATGACTGTAATTCTTCAGACTCACCGTCTCCTGCTGTTATCTTAGAATTAATACTAACAATATCCATTTGTAAAAATGATAATTTCTCTATTTCTTTAACTGATAAATTCATTATCTTAGCCATCTCTTCTGTAGTAGCCTCTCTATTATTCTCAGTTGAAAATACTCTCATTTCTTTTTTATATTTAAGCATTCTATCATAAGTATGTACTGGTAATCTAATAGCTCTACCCTTATCAGCCATTGCTCTAGTAATAGCTTGATTTATCCAACTATAAGCATAAGTAGAAAATCTATATCCTTTTCTATAATCAAATTTCTTAACTGCTGTCATAAGTCCAATATTACCCTCTTGTATTAAATCATCTAGTGTTAGACAACTAATATTAGAAATAGCATACCCTTTAGCAATGCTAACTACTAGTCTTAAATTACGTTCTATAAATTCTTGTTCTGCTAAGGCATTTCCTTCTGATACTTTCTTAGCTAATTCTTTCTCTTCTTCAGCTTTAAGTAAAGGCTTACGACCAATTTCCTGTAAATATAAACGAAGCATATCAAGACTATTACTGTCTTCCATCATATCCTTAAGAAGTTCTTCATCTGATAAATCCACATTTAATAAATTATCTTCATATAATTCTATACCATTTAACATACAATATGTTTTAATAAAATTACTAACCATCTCATTTTTAAATATAGCACTAACTTTACTATTCTTAAATTTATCAATATTATTATCTACTATCACTTTCAATATCTTATTAAATCTAGAATGATTTTCAAGTAACTCTACACGTGCATCAGGATCAGGTAAATAATCTAGTTCATCAAAAAACTTAACTACTTTTCTCATTTTATCTAATGCTGTAGAATAACTCATATCCCTACTAGCTATCTTCTTCAAAAATTCCTTAAATACTCCATTAAATCTTTTACTATCTCCATTAATAAATTCAATTACTCTATTCTTTAAATTATCTTCAAAATACTTATCAAACTTCTTAATATCGATCTTATTAATATCTTTAGCACTATCATTAATAGCTAATTTAACTAATTCTCTATATTCAGATTTACTAATATTTAAGTAACTATAATCTTTCTCTACCTTAGTAATTATTGGCATAAGTCTTTCATATAACATATCTATTCTATCATTTTCATTCATATTATTCATCCCCATATATTCTTCCCCCTTCTCTCAAGTTAAATATATTAGCACACTATCGTTCGCTTGTCAACATTTATCTCTATTCTTAAACTTAAACTTCCTAAATTTTTCTAATCATATAAAAAATGAATATATCTTATCAAACATATTCATTCTCTATTCTATATTAATTATTTTTAGAAAGATAAATCTTAATTTCTTCAATAATATGTCCTATATTACCTTCTCCAGCATATTTATTCATATCAAAGAAATCATCATCTATTCAATTAATTAACTATCTCTCTAAATTATCTATCATCTCATCTACTTCTTTATCAGATAATTTAATATTTTCTCCTATCAAACCTATTATCGGTCTAATACCATCATCCTTGTGAAAGTCAGATCCAATAGTAGTCTTTAAACTATTTCTATAAGCAAAATCACGCCAATAATTACATTCATTAATTTTCTTATTATTCTTATCTACATATACATAATTAGCTTCAATCATTCCTACTCTCATATCTCTAACTAAATTTATAATATCTTCATCAGTCAAATCATCTTCATATTTATAAGCCACCGGATGTGCTAACACTGCTATTCCTGAAGCATTCTCTATTAACTCTACTGCCTCTCTTGGAGTTATCGTATTTTTCTTAACATAAGCTGGACACCCTTCATTCATAATTGTCTCAATAAACTCTCCCTTATTAGGAATATGCCCAAACTGTTTCATCAATATATCTTTATTCTTATTATTAGATATTACATTTAAAGCTATATGTGCCTTAGTAACCGCTTCAATCTTATCAAGTTCCATAATATCAATAATATATCCAAGTTCTTGAATCTTATCAGCAACCTGATATAAATATTCATGTCTTGAATTACGAAGTTTCTCTAATTTATTTTTAAACTCTTCATTATTTAAATCAATATTATATCCTAGTACATGTATTCCACACTTATCATTTTTAGTAGATATTTCTACTCCAGGTATAATCTTAATATTATTATCTTTTGCATAATCAAATAGTTCTTCTTCATAAGCTCCTATCGTATCATGATCAGTAATAGAAATAACTGATACTTTATTCTTTATAGCCATGTCAATTACTTCTCTAGGAGTGAGTTCTCCATCCGAACAAGTTGTATGAATATGTAAATCTATTATTTTTTCCATAATCTAACTCTCCCTTTATAGCATTTCTTAAGTTCAATAGTTTCAAATCTTCTCTTTACTGAGTCTGGTAATACCATCAGAAGTATATTCATAAGTTCATCTTGTGAAAAATTCTTACTTATTATCTTTCTAGAATTCATAAGTTTAATATCTAAAGTAGATTTAAAATTAAATGGTGTAAGTGATAATAAATAATCCATAACAAAATTATATGCTGTATCATCATATTGCCATACTTTTCTCAAAGACATTGGATGTATTGGCAAATATGGTATTTTCTTTTGTTGAAATGATTCCATCAATATAAGAGGAACGCTATCTAAAAGATTAGCAAACTTTGAATATTCAATAATATGAATATCTAAAGGTAAATACTCTTTAGGCATAATTCCTCTACTAATGTCTTCCACTATTCTTCCAACTTTATGAATAGTCTCTACTGGATCTATATCAGAAGTATGCATATTAAAAGAATCAAACATTTTAACTAATTTCTCTTTAGCATACTCTATCTTATCATCTTCGCATATCATCCACATATCAATATCTGGAAGTCTATTTATTACTTTTCTTGGTTTTAATGAATTCTTAATTTTTGGACAAGGCTTACATATTTGTTTCAAATCAGGCATGATCGAACTATTTACTTTCAAGCATTCCTCACAAATCCATTCATTATAATCTTTTGCTTCTTCTAATAAAAGAGAATTATATCTTAGTTGTTCTTCAATTATTGGTAAATTCCCATCCATCAAATTTTTAAGAGCATAAAAAGGATATCCTGTACCAAATGATCCACAATATCCAGGAACATGAGACATAATTAAATCTACTGTCATTATATTTTTTAATATATATTGTTTCTTTAATTCAGAATTATTCATTTCAAACATTGTAGATGCCTTAGCAGCTTTTTCACAAATATTCATACTTACTCCCCCTAGAAAAGATATACATCCTTAAGATAATTTTATCATAAAATAAAAGAAAACTCTATCAATTAAGATAAAGTTCTTACATTTATATAGCCATTTCATTAAAAATTATAAAATATAAATTTAATTTTTCAGAATTTTATCTAGCAGTATCATAAAAAGCAACTACCTATAAATTTATTATTTCTTAATTCTTTTATAACAAATCATTTATCAAAAAAAGATTGAAACATACTTTACTAGTATCTATTTCAATCTTTTATAGTATTTCAATCAAACTATTTATTAAGTTCTGATTGCGCTGCCGCCAACCTTGCGATAGGAACTCTATAAGGTGAGCATGATACATAATCAAGCCCTACTTTATTACAAAAATCTATTGAACTAGGTTCTCCACCATGTTCTCCACAAATTCCTAAATGTAAATCTGGGCGAGTCTTTCTACCAAGTTCTACAGCCATCTTAACCAATTTACCAACACCATTTTGGTCTAATTTAGCAAATGGATCTGATTCATAAATCTTATTTTGATAATAAGAATCTAAGAATTTACCAGCATCATCTCTAGAAAAACCAAATGTCATTTGAGTTAAGTCATTTGTACCAAATGAGAAGAATTCAGCTTCAGTAGCAATTTCATCAGCTAAAAGTGCTGCTCTAGGTATTTCAATCATTGTACCAATATGATATTGAATATCTGATTTCTTTTCTTTCTTAACTTGTTCAGCTACTTCAATAACAATATCTTTAACAAATTTAAGTTCTTTCTTTTCACCTACTAAAGGTATCATGATTTCAGGAACAATATCATATCCATCTTCTTCTTTAACTTCAATAGCAGCTTCCATTAAAGCTCTAGTTTGCATCTTTGCAATTTCAGGATATGTTACTGCTAAACGGCATCCTCTATGGCCCATCATTGGATTAAATTCATGTAACTCATCAATCTTATTCTTTAAGTGTTCAACAGTTACATTCATATCTTTTGCTAAAGCAATAATATCTTCCTCTAATGTAGGTAAGAATTCATGTAAAGGTGGATCCAAATATCTAACAGTCATTGGTTTACCTTTTAATTCTTTGTACATTGCTTTAAAGTCACCTTTTTGGAAAGGAATTAATTCATTCAAAGCTGCTTCTCTAGCTTCTACAGTCTCTGATAAAATCATTTTTCTAATTTTAGGTATTCTATCTGCTTCGAAGAACATATGCTCAGTTCTACATAGACCAATACCTTCAGCTCCAAGTTCAATTGCTTTTCTAGTGTCTCTTGGATTATCAGCATTAGTTCTAATTTCTAGTCTTCTAAATTCATCAGCCCAATCCATAATTCTTCCGAAGTTTCCTGATACTGTTGCATCTACAGTTTTGATATCTCCATCATATATTTTACCAGTAGAACCATCTAATGAGATATAATCTCCTTCATGATAAGTATGTCCACCTAAAGTAAATTTCTTATTAGCTTCATCAATAACTATTTCCCCACATCCAGATACACAACAAGTTCCCATACCACGAGCAACTACTGCTGCATGGCTTGTCATACCGCCACGAACGGTAAGTACACCTTGACTTGCTGCCATTCCTTCGATATCTTCTGGAGTTGTTTCAAGTCTTACAAGGATAGTTCTTTCTCCAAGTCCACCCTTACCATGTTTCTTAGCTTCTTCAGCTGTAAAATAAACACGGCCTGCTGCTGCACCAGGAGATGCTGGTAATGCTTCACCGATAACTTCTCCACTCTTAAGTGCATCAGCATCAAACATTGGATGAAGTAATTGATCTAAACTCTTAGCATCTATTCTCTTAATAGCTTCTTCTGGAGTAATCATGCCTTCATCTACTAAATCACATGCAATATTAATTGCTGCTCTAGCAGTTCTCTTACCACTTCTAGTTTGTAAGAAATATAATTTACCTTCTTGAATAGTAAATTCCATATCTTGCATATCTCTATAATGATTTTCTAGCTTAGTAGCTATTTCTATAAATTCTTTATAGCATTCTGGTAAATCTTCTGCAAGCTTTGTAATTGGTTGAGGTGTTCTAATACCTGCAACAACGTCTTCTCCTTGTGCATTAATCAAGTATTCACCATAAATACCTTTTTCACCAGTAGATGGATTTCTTGTGAATGCTACACCAGTACCTGAAGTATCACCCATATTTCCAAATACCATAGCTTGAACATTAACAGCAGTTCCCCAATCACCAGGAATATCGTTCATTCTACGATATACAATAGCTCTTGGATTATCCCATGATCTAAATACCGCCTTAACAGCACCCATAAGTTGAGTCTTAGCGTCTTGTGGGAATTCTTCTCCGTTCATGTGATCACTATATACTTTTTTAAATCTATTAACTAGTTCTTTTAAATCTTCAACTGTAAGTTCAGTATCATATTTAATACCTTTTTCTTCCTTAATTTCATCAATAATCTTTTCAAAGAAAGATTTATTAACTTCCATAACTACATCACTATACATTTGAATAAATCTACGATAACTATCATAAGCAAATCTTGGATTATTTGTCTTCTTTGCAAATCCTAAAACTGCTTCATCATTAAGACCTAAATTCAAAATAGTGTCCATCATACCAGGCATACTTGCTCTAGCACCACTTCTAACTGATACAAGTAGTGGATCTTCATTATCTCCAAACTTCTTTCCTTGAATTTTTTCAAGTTCAGCTAAAGCATCAAATATTTGTTTTTCAATCTCAGCAGATATTTTCTTACCCTGATTATAATATTCTATACAAGCTTCAGTAGTTACTGTAAATCCTTGAGGTATTGGTAATCCCAAAACAGTCATTTCTGCTAAGTTAGCACCTTTACCACCAAGTAAATTTCTCATACTAGCGTTTCCTTCTTTAAACGCATATACATATTTCATCTGTATCATTCCTTTCCTATGCACATTTAATCATATCAAAATAACCAATTTTTATCAATAATTATAACTATATTTTACATATATTTAACTATTTTTTATAGTGATTATTCAAAGTTGATACAACATAGTCATCGATAAATTTATCAACCACTACTTGTATGTGGTTACTACCTGTATACTCAATCAAAAAGTCTCTTATTTGAATGTAATCAACTGTATTTAACAAATCCCTACTAGCCTCTCCATTTAAATTTAATCTAGTAAAGTAATTTTTAAATCCACTTAGTAAAAAGTGTCCTACTGCTAATGAAGCATTCATTTGTCCATATTTCAAATATGTATCCGTAGTTACCTTAGCCAATATATCAGTCATTTTATTAATATCTTCTTCGCTTGCTTTTTCCCTCTTAGTAAGTGCCTCTCGTATAAATAATTCTACCGCTTCGCTTATATCCTTACCACCATATCTTTTAGTAATAGCTCTTCTAGCAGCATCTATATCGATATATTTTAAAGAATTTCTTGTAGGCTCTCCATTACTATCAGGAACTCTTGATAAACCTTTTGGATTTTCCAAAATTAAATATTGAATAAGTCCTGCTTCAGTAAATTCCATTCCATGTTTCTTAACAGTCTCCAATATATATGGTCTAATTGTATCCATTACAAATTTATCATCATCAAATTCTTTATTACCAAACTTATTATTACTTTCCATCTTTTGATCCAAATTCCTTCTTAAATAGTTCTGTATAATCCACCGTGTCCATTAAATATTCGTCTGTTTCTTTCTTATCATTTTCTTCTTTAATTATTTCTTTTTCTTCTTTCTCCATTATTTTTTATCCTTTTCTTTATATGTAATTGTTTTTTTCTTTATTTTTTTATAACAAGAACGACATACTGAATCATATTCTGCATCAACTCCATCAATAGATACTTGCGTTCCAGAAAATACCGGTACCAATTCGTCATCTATTTTTTCAAGTCTCAAATTATAAGTAGCTTTTGATTTACACATACAAACAGCCTTCAATTCTTCAATCACGTCAGCAACTTCAAATAACCTCTTACTACCAGGAAATAAATGTGTAAATGCATCAGCTCTAAGTCCATAGCAAAGTACTGGAATATCTATATTATCTACTATATCAGATAGTTGATCGATTTGTTCTGAAGTCAAAAATTGTGCTTCATCTACCAAAATGCAATCTAAATTATGTTCTAAAATATGATTAGTTATCAAGTTATAAATATCAACATTTTTTTGAATAACATAATCACAATTTAACTCTGCTCCTGATCTACTATGAATTCTATTATCTACTTTTTTCTCATCATCATCTGGTTTAATTATTACCAAATCCATTCCTTTTTCTAAATAATTATAATACGTTTTAATTATATCAGTAGTCTTCCCACTCTTCATTGCTCCATACTTAAAATATAATTTTGCCATTATTTTCACTCCCTATTTTTATTTATGATGAGCTCTTGGATGAGCCATATCATATATTTGTCTAATTTTATCATCTGATACATGTGTATAAATACTTGTAGTATTAAGAGATTCATGTCCAAGTAAATCTTTAACGCTCACTAAATCAGCCCCATTATTTAACATTTCTGTAGCAAATGTATGTCTTAACATATGTGGACTAACATGCATCTCTATACTTGCTTTAACAATTGTCTCATCTAATATCTTCCTAACATATCGACTACTAAGTTTATTCCCATCTTTATTCAAAAATAAATATTCACTACCATTAGTATCTAGTTTATACCTTCCATCATCTAAGTATCTCTTTAAATCCTTTTGAGTATTAACACCAAAAACCACTATTCTCTCTTTACTACCCTTACCAAGTATCTTAATAGTACGTTCATTTATTTCTATATCTTTAACTTTAATATTAACAAGTTCCGACACTCTTACTCCTGTAGCATAAAGCATTCTCATAATTACTAAATTTCTTTGTCCTAATGGTTTTCTCGTATCAGGTATCATTAACATTTTGTCTACATTATTATCACTTACAAATCTTGGTAATCTCTTATCCTTCTTTGGATTCTTAATAAAACTAAAATAATTCATTTCAATTATTTCCTTATCTAGTAAATAATTATAAAAAGTTCTAAGACTACTTAATTTTCTCGATATTGTACTCTTGCTAACTTTCTCATCATATAAATAATTCAAATAACCATTAACCGTCTCTTTATCAATATCTAGTATCTTATCTTTAACATAGTCTTTAAACTCTAATATATCTACTTGATAATTTATAATAGTGTTCTCTGAATGTTTCTTTACTACCTTTAAATACTCTAAAAAGTCATCTACATACTTCATCTAGATCCCTTGCTTCTTCTATTATAATCTCTATTTGCTAAATTCTTTAATTCTTCAATTGAAAGACCAGTACTATGTACTAAAATAAGTTCTTTTTCTAGTGTTGATTGTTTGTCTCTAAGTCCATCAACCATTCCATAATAAGGGTGATGCACCTTTTTATCAAGTTCCTCCAAATCCTGTGAAGCCATTAGTTCCATTGCTCTACTATACTCTTCTTCACCCTTTTTAGAAAATTCAATCAAGCCATTTAAATATATATCATCCGTTGTAAAGTCAGTCATACTCTTAAATGACTTATACAGAGTATCTTTCTCATCGTCCTCTCTTACTGCTACTTTTTGCCCTAAATCTTTTAAAGCAAAGTATGTATCTCTCTTCTTTTTGTAACTATTCGTTGCAAAATAAGACTCAACTGCATAGTCAATTCCTATATCAGTCATCCCTTTACCAGTATGTAAATAATTTTGCATAGTCTCGCTCTTTAAGTAACGAATATCAAATAGTTTAATACGTCTATAATCTTCTTTCAAATACTCTCGTAATTTTTTCTTCAAATCATTACTATCATAATTATCCCTTTTTAGTTTAACTGGTAAATACACCGTCGTAGTTTTTCCATATTTTAAAGAATAATGTTGATATAAAATGCAAACGTCTTGAAAATATCTATCCGGTATATCTAACCCCAAAATTTCATTAATTTCATTAAAAATATCTATATTATCTTCATAGCATCTTGTATAATCATCTACACCTCTAAGTGTAAGAAAAGGTATGCTTATTGCTCCGTCTTTCATTATTATACATAACTGTACCCTATTCTTATCCATTACTTAGTCCTCATTGCCTTAAACATTTTCTTCCATAGTCCTGTCTGTGAATAATTAAGAATTCCTACTTTATATATTCTAAGGCCATATTTAATAAGTAAATAAATAGTAAGTATTAGTAGCACAATACTGCCACATAAATCAATAAGTGTTATCTCGCCCATCACATATAATGAAGGAGCTAACATAGATGAAATAAATGGTACATAGCTCATAATCTTAATAAATACACTACCTTTAAATAGTCCTGCCATCATGGATAAATAATAGCCAATTAAACTTACTATAACTATTGGAGTCTGTAATTGTTGAAAATCCTCCAAATTAGTAGTCATACTAGCAAGAACTCCAGCTAATAATGAATATGCTATAAAAGTTAATACCATCATTATAAGCAATACTGGTATCATATAATTAAGTGTATCCATTATTTCTGTTAAAGAAATACTATTTACAATCTTTGCTACTTCTCCATCTAACTCTCCTACAATATTTCCATCAAAAGTTATATAACGAATAAGTAATCCGATACCAGTAAACACTAACAAAAGTGCCCCTTGAATAAGTACAAATGCATTAGAAGCAATAACTTTTGACATAAAATGAATCTTTGGACTAACATTTGAAATAATTATCTCCATACTCTTAGTAGTCTTCTCTTCATTTACCTCTGCCCCAATCATTTGTACCAAGAAAATAATTAACATAAATAGCGGTAAAGTAATAACTTGCATAATTGTTGTTACCATCATATTATTTTCTGAATTATCATCACTTAAAACTACGTCTTCAATCATTACATTCTTATTTATTTCATTATACATTTCTTCAGTTATATGATAATCATTTAAAACAATTTCACTTCTAATACTAGTAAGTGTTGTACTAATAAGTGTTTCAGTTATTGTACCTAGTTTATCATTACTAACCAACTTAGCTTTAATATAATTATCTTGATCAGGACTAATAACTAGCAAAATCTTATCATTTTCTTTCACTTCTTTTAATCCATCATCATAACTACCAGTATATTTTATAAGTTTTACGTCATCATAATCTTCTACATACCTTTTGTATACTTGATAATTACTTTCAAATTTTGAGAAAGCATCCACTTCATCAATTATTAGTATCTCTCTAGTTTCGTTAAAGTCTCCTCCAAAAGCCTTAATAATTGAATCCATATTTATAAGTCCAATAATTAATATAGCAAATATTAAATTAGCGATAAGAAACCACTTCGTTTTAATCTTTTTGTTAAGACTCATCTTTGTTAAAAATCTAAGTTTATTTCTCATAACTATCACCTACCGTACTTATAAATATTTCATTTAAACTAGGATCTTCCACACTAAATCTTGTTATATTATCGTATTTTGATATTACTTTAAATAAACTATTTACATACTCTTCACTACTAATAGATACAATGTATTCATCATTCTCGCGTGTAATCTTCTCAACACCTTTTTCTTTCTCTAATTCCTTTGACTTAATATCTCCCTTTATATAAATATTTTTCTTCTTATAATTTTTCTTTATATCTTTAAGATATCCCGATAAAACACTCTTTCCTTTAACTAAAACTACTAATCTATCACAAAATAACTCTACATGTTCCATTCTATGTGAAGAGAAAATAATACTAGTACCTTTCTTTTTAAAATCCAAAATAACCTTCTTAAAAAGTTCAACGTTAATTGGATCAAGTCCAGAAAAAGGTTCATCTAAAATAAGTAACTTTGGTTCATTAATAATTGCAGAAATAAACTGTACCTTTTGTTGATTACCTTTTGATAATTCTTTAATCTTTCTATTTTTATAGCCTTCGATCCCAAATTCTTTAAGCCAATAATCTAATTTTTTATCAATCTCATTTTCCGGTATTCCTTTAAGCACTCCATAATAAACTATTTGTTCCTTAACTGTTAACTTAGTAAGTAAACTTCTTTCTTCCGTTAAAAAACCAATTTTATCTGTAATTTTATAATCAATTTTTTCACCATCTAGAGTTATCTTACCAGTATAATCATCTATAAGTCCTAAAATCATTCTAAAAGTTGTTGTCTTACCAGCACCATTTAGTCCTAGTAATCCAAATATCTCTCCATCTTCAACTGTAAAACTAAGATTATCTACCGCTAGTAAATTACCATAATACTTTGTTACGCCATCTACTTTTAACATATATTCCCTCTCTTACTTTGCTTGTTTAGATAAAGCTTCTTTAGCAGCATCTTGTTCAGCCGCTTTCTTACTACTACCGATTCCTTTTCCTAAAATATGACCGTCTACTTTAACTACACATTCAAATCTCCTATTATGTGCAGGGCCTTCTTCTTTAGTAATTTCATAAACTACACTCTTTTTGTCAGTTTGTACTAATTCCTGTAGTTTTGATTTATAATCATGTAAAAAGTCAATATTCTTATCAATGTACTTAACCATAATATCAAGTACCATCTTCTTAGTAAAATCAAGCCCCATATCTAAATAAGTAGCTGCTACAAAAGCCTCAAAAACGTCAGCCAATATTGTATTATTTGGGCCAACTTCAGCTTCTCCACCACCCAATTTAATATCTTCTTCAAATTTCAAATCATGAGCATAAGTAGCTAAAGCCTCCTCACATACATAAGTAGCTCTCATCTTTGTCATTATTCCTTCAGCTAAATGTCTCTCCTTGTATAAGTAATCGCTAATAATAAATTCTAGTATTGCATCACCCAAAAACTCTAACCGCTCATAACTAGTAAATGATGGATTCTCATTACTATAAGAAGTATGAGTGAAAGCTTCGTAGTATAAATTTATATTAGTAGGATTAAATTTTAAAGTTTTAAATATTTTCATTATCTATCACACCTTCTAAGAAAATTATAACATTTATCCCTATCATAATCAACTCAATTTACATATTTATAACATAATTATCTAATTATTATTTCCATAAACCACTCACATATTCTTATCATATTATCTTCTCTTACCCCTTCAATAATATTATTGTAAAATACTCTTTCTCTTTTCTTTTTATTCTTATATTTTTACCAACATTGTTGTATATTCTACCAATAATTAACTTCTTGTTAAATCTTCTTTCTAAAATTTTTCTTTGCCACTTACCAGTATCTTTGCTACCCTAGTCAACCATCTCACCTTCTTACACACTTTACTCACCATATAACCTATCATATAATTAGCGTTCATCACTCACACCTAACTTTTTCTTATTTCTTAACTTTATCCATAGACAAAAGTCATAATATTTGATAAAATTAATATAAATACATAATTGCATGTTAAATATAACAATTACATATCAATCATGAAAAAGTATGTATCAAATCAAGTGTGAAAAAGTATGTACCAAAAATATTACTAGGATTATATTGATATATAGAATTGATAGTCTTTCTCATGATACATATAAATAGATAAACACCGCAAAATATTAAACAATGCAATCAAACACAAAGCAATACAATCAAACACTCACAAATAATGAAAAGAGGTATATATAATGAAAAAAATAGAAAATACTCATAAAATGAGCACTACAAAAAATATTGAAAGCATTAAATTCATAGAAGGCATCGAATCCATAGAAAGTCTAGAAACCACACAAAACAAAAACACTACAAAACAATCTAAATTCACTAAAATCATCAAAAGTCTATTTGTTCTAATATTTAGCCTATTCCTTCTAACAGGATGCAGTCTATTTAAAAGCGATGTCATGGAAGATATCAATGTCTATACCACGACATACCCCATTAATTATCTAATTAAATACTTATATGGAAATCATGCCACCATTTATAGTATCTATCCATCCGGAGTAAACTTCAAAGATTATGAACTATCTGAAAAGAAAATTAATGAATTTGCCAAAAGTGATTTATTTGTCTTCAATAGTCTTGATCAAGACCGTAACTATGCCGTTAAAATGATTAACAAAAATCGTGAATTAAAACTAATTGATACCGCTCTTGGTATGAAATATAATTATTCTCTTGAAGAACTTTGGTTAAATCCATATAACTATCTAATGATGGCTAAAAATGTAAAAGAAAGCCTAAACGAATATATCACTAACCCCTACTTAGTCGAAGAAATAAATGATAATTATGAGGCATTACAGTATGATCTCTCAAAACTAGATGCTACCTACAAAGAAACACTCAAAGATTCATCATATCAAACCATCGTTGCTGATAGTACTCTATTCAAATTCCTAGAAAAGTATAACATTGAAGTTATCTCTCTAGAAGAAAATATCAAAACTGTTACTATCAAAGATGGCGACACCATATCATCAATTTCTAAAGAATATAATGTTTCCGTTAGCGATATCTTAACATACAATAACAAAACAGATGAAACCATAAAAATTGGAGAAACTATCAAAGTACCTATCAGTGTCATCTCATCATCAGACGTTTCTCTAGTAAAAAAATTAATTAATGAACATAAAATTAAATATATCTATTCAGCTGATACCGAATCCAATAGTACAGTAGCATCCCTAATAAAAGATTATGGACTTGAGCTAGTTACTATTAATGATATGTATAGTATTGATGGCGGAGTAAATAACACTAATGATTCATACCTCACCATCATGAATGATAACCTTGAACTATTCCAAAAAGAACTAAACAAATAAAAGTTTCAAAACTATCGAGAAAAAGTACCAATAAGAAAAAATCAAACCAAAGCCAAATAAGGAGGCTCTATCTATGAAATATATTACTACCTTTCTAGGAATCCTCGCTATTGCTATTGTAACCATTATTAATTTCTATCCTAATGAAGTAAAAGATTTTATTGATGAACACATACTAAAAAAAGAATATATTATTGCCAAAGCTAACGACTACTACCTAGATAATAACTATGCTTACTTTCAAAACTATACCGATGATGTTTCAAATAAAGAAGAATTAATCAACTATATATATTATGTTATCAATACTGGTAGTGAATATGCTGATGGAGAATGTACCAAAGAATACACTAATTGTATCAAAGATCTAAATGAAATAGCTAACGATGAAGCCAAACTATCAATAATGAATAACTTTGTGCATCCCTTTAACAGTTTCAAAACTATCTCATTTAGCTATAGTGATAATGGCAAGTTCTCCCTAATCATTGAACATATCTATACAAAAGAAGAAATATCTACCATTAATTATATCGTTGATAATAAATTAAAAGAAATAATTACTGATAACATGACTAATGAAGAGAAAATAAAACAAGTACATGACTATATCATTGATAACACCACCTACGATACCTTAAAAACTAACAATATCAATGACGATACTTATAAATCAAATACTGCATATGGTGTACTTGTACAAGGATATGGTATTTGTAGTGGATACTCTGATACTATCTCTATCTTTCTTAACAAACTAAATATAGAAAACTACAAAATAAGCAATAACACTCACATATGGAACCTCGTATATCTAAATGGTGTATGGTCTCACCTTGATGCTACCTGGGATGATCCTATCAGTAAATACAATGAAAATAGAGATACATACTTTTTAATCAGTTATGATAAGCTAATGAGCCTAAACGATAACACTCACTCTTTTGATAAAACTATCTATAAAGAAGCTTATTAATACTTGAGAAACTCCATCTATCTACAAAAATAACCCACTGATTAATCAGAACTATCCATACAATTATTATTTTCATACAAAAAACAAAAGAAACACTTACTTGTCAAAGACATTTAACTGTTTCTTTTTTCATGCATAACTATCTTTATTATCTTTTAAAAGACTCTTCATCAAGATAACTAATTACTTCCTCTACTGTTTTATTAAAATCATTAAAATCAGTCATAAACCATTTAATATTAAACTGATTATTAAAGAAAGTATATTGTCTCTTAGCATATCTTCTAGAGTTTCTCTTAATTAAATCAATTGCCGCATCCAAAGTAACCTCTCCATCATAATACTTATATAATTCCTTATATCCAATACCTGCTAATAAAGGCTTACTTCTAATACCTTGATCATAAAAACTCTTCACTTCATCCATTAGCCTTAAAGAAATCATCTTATCTACTCTCTTATTAATCCTCTCATATAATTCTTCTCTAGAAGCCGTAAGACCAATAAATACTGCATCATATAAAAGCTTATTTCCTTGATTATTCTCTCTAATAGACTTTCCATTCTCCATATAATAATTAAGTGCCCTAACTACTCTTCTACGATTATTTCCATCTATTTCTATATCCTTATCAAGTTTCTTTAGCCTACGATATAATTCTTCCGTACTAATATCAACATATTCTTCCTGATTAACCATATTTTCTTCTAAAGTATAATCATACAAAGCACTCTTTATATATAAACCTGTTCCCCCTACTATTATCGGAGTCTTTCCTCTACTCTGAATATCCTTAATAATCTTTCTACAATCTTCTTGATAATTATAAATTGAATAATCTTCATCTACTTCCCTTATCGAAAATAAATGATGCACTATTCCCTCTTTTTCTTCTTCTGTAACCTTAGCAGACCCTATATCAAGACCTTTATATACCTGAATAGCATCTCCATTAATAATTTCTCCATCATATTTCTTAGCAAGTTCTATACTAAGCCTCGTCTTTCCTACCCCTGTAGGACCTGTTATAACAATAATCTTCTGCATTCTATCTAACTCCTAAATAACCTTCTAGTAACTTCATATCTTTGCTTAAGAGCATCATCTACTCTCTTACTTTCCTTTCTTTGTCCTAAAGGTATCTCTCTATATAACTTCTTAACAAATATCTTATCTACTTGTACTTCTTCCTGTATCTTCATATATTCCCTAAATAATTCTTCTATCTCCTGATCATTAACAATTATTCTAAGATATCCTTTATGTCGCTTATTATAGAAAATATTACCCTCGTGATATACCTTAACATTTCCTATCGCACTAATAAAATGTCTCATTACATAATAAATATATTTCTTTCTCTCTTTATCACTAAAAGTTAACTCTAAAATATCTAATACTTCCATATCATTATATAATTTCATTATTATCTTCTCATCCTGATAAAATATATCCAATCTAACTCTATCATCTTTCCATGCTATATCCTCATAAAGTATATTAAATTTATTAATCACCCAAATAATATCTTCTATCTTCATACTTAAATACTCCTCTTAAACATTTTCTCTAGTTCATATATTGAAAAATGTATAATAGCAGGTCTTCCATGTGGACAATTATATGGATTTTTACACTTTCTCAAATCATTAATTAATGACTCCATAGAAGGTTTATCTATATAAGTATTAGCTTTAATACTCATCTTACAACTAACCATCTTAGCCAAATTATCATTAAATCTTTCTAGTGAAAAATCTTTTTCTCTATTTAATATTAATTCTACAATTCTCTTAAATGTCTCAGCCTCATATCCTGTAGTAAACCAAGTAGGATGACTCACTACTCTTACTGAAGATACTCCAAATTCTTCTATTTCAATTCTAAGTTCATCTAATATATTCATATTTTCTTTAAGTACCAAGTATTCATTCTTAGGTAATTCCATCACTATTGGTACTAGTGGTCTTATCGTATTACCATTAGGATGACTTAAAGCATATTTAACTTTCTCATAATTAACTCTCTCTTTAGCAGCATGCTGATCAATTAAATATATTCCTTGTTCATTTTCACACACAATATAAGTACCAAGAAGTAATCCTACTGGATAAAGTTCTGGTAATTTTTCTCCCTCTTCTTGAATAATTACATCCTTTCCATTTGTCCCATCAAGAGTCTCCTCTAATTCCTCTAATTCTAGATTCTCATCACGATAATTTACCAAATTATTTAATTTACTCTTATATTCAAAAGTCTCTTCACTTACCATATCCATCTTATTTCTCTCAATATCTAAAGTTAAATTTTCATACTTAATATCATTTTCTTTAACCTTAGTAATATTAATCGTTGGAATAAGTAACTTATCTCTTAAAGCTTTATCAATAGTCTCTTTAATTAACATATTTAACTCATCAAAATTACTAAATCTTATATCCAACTTAGATGGATGAATATTAACGTCTAATAAACTAGGATCACATTCCATTATAATAACACATATTGGGTATCTTGTATCTTCTTTATAATTACTATAAGCTTCATTAACTACTCTATATAAAGTAGTATTCTTAACTACTCTTCCATTAATAATCGTAGTAATATGATTCCTGTTAGATCTAGTTATCTCTGGTAAAGATATATATCCTGATATCTTATAATCATCATTTTCTCCCTCTATCTTTACCATCTTTTTAGTAATATCTAATCCATAAATACTATTAATAACTTTAAGTAAATTCCCACTACCAGGAGTATTTAATAATTCTCTATCATCATTCTTAAGTATAAATCTAATATTCGTATAAGATAAAGCAATCTTATTCATATAATCTATTACATTGCCAAGTTCTGCATAACTACTAGATAAATGTTTTAGTCTAGCTGGAGTATTATAAAATAAATTAGTTACTCTAAAACTACTTCCTACTCTAGAAGCTGTCTTTTCTTCTTCTAGTATTTTACCACCTTTAATATGTAAATAAGTTCCTACTTCTTCATCTTTATAACAAGTCTTAAGTTCTAATTCTGATACTGATGCTATTGAAGGTAATGCCTCACCTCTAAATCCTAATGATGAAATATTAAATAAATCATCTTCATCAAGTAACTTACTAGTAGCATGTCTTAAAAATGCATTATGGGCATCCTCCCAATCCATTCCTTTACCATTATCAATAACTTTAATTTCTCTAAGTCCACTTTCTTTAAGTTCAACTATAACTTCATCACTACCAGCATCAATAGCATTCTCTACTAATTCTTTTACTACTGATAACACTCTTTCTACTACCTCTCCGGCTGCTATCTTATTAGCTAATAGTTCACTCATTACTTTGATACTTGCCATTTTATCACTTCCATCTAATACTATTATAACTTATCTTTATAATTTTGCAAAGAAAAAAGCACTATCTCTTCATGTGACAATGCTCTTTATCCTATCATATATGGATTACTTATTGTACCAGTACCATCAACAATATTTACTGAAGAATTCAAGAAGAATACTGGTCTTATAGAAAGATAATCCGTTACTTTATAGTTAGTTGTATATCCCGTAGAATATATCATCCAAGCAGAAGGTACACCACTATTGTTATTAGCTGAAGCACTCATTGTCCATTCCGAAGGAACAGGCGCTCCCGAATCATTTGTTGAAAGGCTTATCCAACCATTCTTACATTGACTATATGTGCTTCCACCATAACCACAACTTGTTGTATTATTCAAAGCTAAATAATAATCATGCATATACATTAAACTTATCTTAGCATCTACCGTAGAAGTAAATTTTGCATTACTACCTATCTCATAGTTATATATAACTGTTCCCGGCTGATTAAGTGCACTACTCTGTTTACCATATTTCCATGTAATAGTAGCTATCCTATCACTCCATCCAGATGGTACAAAAGCTGTATTAGTTAAGAAAGTACTATCATTCAAACTAGTAAATGTCGTTGCATATGCCCATTCATTAGTTGATCCCGACCATCTAAATGAAGTATCCAAAGCTTCTTTCTTAATAAGCTTCATCCTACCAGAAGTATCTATTCCTATTATACGATACATATACGTTCCAGTATTAGCAGTACATGTACTCTTATTAGTAGTACCAAAACATATATAATTATTTGTTACTGCTGTAGCAGTTCCTTGATATCTATACATATCACCTACTAGATCAGTACTTAAATTAGCTATATTAGCACGATCATCAACTAAGTCTGATCCTTTAATACCTAAAGTAGCTACTATTGATTTACTTACATAACTAGCATTTCCTACTTTATCTACTAATTTAACACATACATAGTATGTTCCATTAGAAGTTATATTAAAGTTATAACTATTATTTGAAGAAGCAATATATCCGGAAGTAGGACAACTACTACTATTTTGAATTAAATATCCATATGTTGCTACTCCACTACCAGAGTCTCTTGCTGATATACTTGCAGTTAATACTGCTGTAGATGTATCAAATGATAAAGTTACTGTTCCAGTAGGAGCTGTATTATCTAACAAAAATGCAGAAGAAGCTTTTGTAACACATGATCCTGTTGTATCACATGCTTTAGCTACTAAGTAATATGTTCCAGTAGCATTATCTAAATATACTATATCATTATTTACAAAACTTGTATCTGGAGAAGCACTACTACTAGTAGACCAAACATATTTAAGTGATGAACTATTTAATGCACTGCTTCCTTCATTAACTGTAATTCTACTATTAACACTTCCCTTAACATAAACACTATCTGTTCCATTAACACTAAAGTTAACTGTAGGACTAGTACTTGCTGTCCAGTGTGCATATAATGTATGAGCAGTAGTACTAGTTACTATTGTACTAGAAGTTACTTTATTGCCACCACTTATTGAAGTATACCATCCATCAAATGAATATCCACTTCTAACAGGTACACACATTTCCCCATAAGGACTACCAGCCACTACTGAATCGTAATAGCATCCTGAACCACGGTTATTATTATATGTCACTCTAATAGAAGCGCCACCTACATATGTAATCTTAACTGCACCACTACCACTTTTTGCATAATTAGCTGTCGGAGTAGCTGATGCATTTGTTGTAGACACCGTTTTAGTATTCGTATCGTTTGAAGCTGTGCAATTATAACAGTACATTACTTTATTTGTTAATAAACTATTACCAATATATCCAGATCCTCCTGATCCTGATGATAGCTTAGCAACGTCATTAGAGAAACCACCGTACCAGCCGCCGCCACCACCGCCTACACCATCGCTTTCAGCTATACCTATGCCATCCTGTCCTTGACCAAAAGCATAACCAGTAGTTTGATTTACTGCAGCTTGACTAGTACCAGTACCAACTCCACCTATATAACCACCACCGTTACCAGGTTCATATGTAAAACTTGCACCACCGCCCCCACCAGCTACAATTAATATCTTATCTTTTGATGAAGATAAATCTTTAAGTAATCCGCCTACACTTGCAATGTGAGTAGCGCCACCGCCCCCACCTGATGCTTCATCATCACTGCCATCCCATGAGCCTTTACCTCCACCATTAAATCCACCTTCAGCAGAAGCACCTATAACACCAATAGAACCTTGACCACCAACAGTCATATAAAGGGCATCACCTTTAGTTAAAGTCACTGTACCAGTAGCGTATCCGCCATATCCACCAGCAGTACCTGCATTACCTTGATTTAAAGAAGTACCACCTTGTGCTCCCCATACTTCAAGTTTATAATTACCTGTAAGTGGAGCTATAAATGAATATTGACCAGCCGCATTAATTGAATTATTAGAACTACTATAAGGTATACCAGCACTCTTTAAATAGCTTTTATTACCAAGCTTATCTGTAATCTTAATGCATCCATAATATACTGTATCATTTACTAAGCCACTACTATAAGTTTTTGAAGTACCAGTCTGACTAGTATAAGTAGCCTTCTCACAAGAGCCATCACTAATAAGAGCAAACCCATATGTTGCACTAATTCCTGATCCGTCATCCGCCTGATTAACTAATAATAAAGTATATGTTCCATTATTAAGTCTTAAATCAGCATATCCATACGGTTCTATATCGTCAATCCATTTAGCATACAATGTTTGATCTGCATTACCAGTAAAAGTAGAATCACTAGTTATTCTAGTACCAGTACCATTATTGCCAGTATACCATCCATCAAAAGTAAAACCTTCCCTTTTTGGAACAGGTAATGTCCCATAATTACCATTAAATGCAATAGTTTTTGTTTGTACCTTAGTTATATTAACTTTAACCTTATAATTGTTAAAAGTAATATTGCCAGATGTATCAGAAGACCAAACCCAATATCTCAAATTGCTTCCACTCGTTGCTGCCAATGAAGATATTGATAGAGTTCCATTATTTGGTGTACTACTAGTAGGAAATTGCGTATCTATATGATTTCTAGGAGATAAAGAATTATTACTATTATTAACTACCTCTGTAGAAAATAATATTGTTGCTCCATTATTAGTAGTTAAACTTCCAGATACATAAGAAAAGTTAACATTATATTTATTTCCTTCAGTAAATGTTAGATTATTTGTAAAACTAATAATATATGTATCGCTAGTTGGTGTACCGTTTATAGTTAAAATAGAATTTTCATAATCGTATGCAAAAGTTAAACCATTAGTGGTCATACCATTAGTACTAAACATATTTCCATTATAACTAATAGTATATGTAGTAGCTTCCCATTTAGCAAATAATGTCACATCTCCTGTCTGAGTACTTGTAATACCGGTAGCAGCTGTTCCACTACCATTCTTATTAGTAAAGTATCCTAAGAAAGTATACCCTGTTTTAGTAGGAGTATCAAAAGTAACGGCTGTTCCATATTTATAAGTAGTTGGATATCCAGTAGTATGTACACCACTAAATTCTCCTCCACCAACGTCATAATAATTAATATTATAATTTAATTGAGCTGTAACTGCTTTACTAATAACTTTATTATTCTTATCTTTAAACCATACATAATTAGTTCCACTAGAAGTAGTTGTATATTCTAAACTATATATTCTATTCTGATCGGTTGTTGAAATAGTTGTCCAACTAGTAGGAGTCGTATTACTACTAGTAACTGCATAATACATAATATTAGCTGTACTATTAACTGCTGTAGCATATATCTTATCTCTAAAAATAGTTAATTTTGTAATTTCAAATTTATCTTCAACTGCTTGATTTACTTGCGTCCATACCGAACTATCTATAGTCTCTCCTGATAATTCATCACTAGGATTTAATGATGAATCAATCCATAACCATATCGTAAATTTCTGAGTAGCAGTAGTTACCTCTATATCATTATATAGCGTTAAAGTATCCCCAGCACTATTTCCTACAAAGTCTCCTGAACTAACTACGGTTGTACTAGTACTATCCCCCTTAGTAACTGTCCATTTAAGTCCTGGAGTACTTCTTAAATTAGTACCAATTTCATTAATATCCATATAAATAGTAGCATAAAAGTCTACATTACTTGCACTTGCTGTCTTACTAATAGATACCGTTGTATGTACACCACCAGTATAACTATCAGCTACCTGAAAGTCTCCTACGAACTTAGAGTCACCCTCATCATAAACAATAAACTCCTTAAGTCCATTACTAGTATTGAAAACCACATTCTTATTCTCCGGGCTAGTCCAAGTCCAAAAAGCATAAGTTCCACCTACTAGTGCTATTATTAATAAAACTATAACTAATAGTATCTTCTTTCCCTTATCATTCATTGATAATACCTCCTAAGTATTCTTTCTATCTAAATACATTGTATATATCCTTCTAGTTAACTACCATATTATTCAATATAATTATATCAAATATTAATGTCTATGTAAAGAAAATTTCCTACTTTTTAATCAAAATAAAAGACTCTTTTAAGAGCCTTAAAAATAACTATTTTTCTATTTCATTATGTTTCTTTGTATGATCTACAATAATATTAGTTTTTAGTATAAATACTAGTACTGCTATAAATAATATTGCATAAATTATTACTCCTACTGCTCTATCATATAACATATATACAAGCATTGCTGAAGCAAATAATAAATCTACAAAATATATTACTAATACTGTATTTCTATGTGATAAATTAAGGCTAAGTAATTGATGATGCAAATGTTGTTTATCAGGTTCACCTATTGGTTTTTTATTAATTAATCTTCTAAGTATTGCAAATAAAGTATCCATAATTGGAATAGCTAATAAACATATTGGTACTAATAATGTTGTAAGTGTTACATTTTTAAATCCTAATAGTGCAATAACTGCAATAATATATCCCAAAAACATACTACCAGAGTCTCCCATAAATATCTTTGCCGGATTAAAATTATGACACAAAAATCCCAAAGTAGCCCCTAACATAACAAATGTAATAACTGCATCCAAATCAAAAGTATGCATCCATCCAACAATAACTATCCCAATAGTCATAAAGTATATTGAAGATAACCCTGCCGCAAGACCATCCAAGCCATCTATCAAATTAATACAATTAATAATAGCTACAATAAACAATATCGTAATTGGATAACTAAATATTCCAAACTCTATATACAAACCAAATGCTGATATATCACTAAGTAATATCTGTCCATAAAAAGCTACTACTGAAGCTGCAATAATTTGAAATAAAAACTTAATACCAGCAGGTATTGGATTAATATCATCCACTATACCTGTAACAATAATGATAAAACTACCAATAAGTATAGCATTCATTCTAAGAGACATTGTGCCAAATAAAATATATCCCAAAATAAATCCCATATATATTCCAAGTCCTCCTAAACGAGGAATTGGTACCTTGTGTACCTTTCTAGCATTAGGAATATCCATTGCTCCTACATGTATTGCCACCTTCTTAATAAAAGGTGTAATTGCTAATACAAACAAAAAAGGTATCACTATCATATAAATAATTTCTTTAACATGCATTTTAACCACCTAAAAACATTATAATACATTCTTTTCCTAAAAATCAACTAATTATCACTTTATTTACAAAAAGAATAGTCACAAACTATTCCGTTGCTAAAATATTTATCTCATCAATTAACCATGTATTATTCTCTTTAACTACTGAAATAGTAGCTAAAGTATTCTTATTATTACTAGTCCACTTCTCATATATAATACCCTCTATATTATCTTCATCAGCATATTCAATATATATATTAGTATTATCTCCTCTAAAATAATAAGTCTGATAAGTAACTAAATTACCCGCTAAATAATATCCACTATCCGTATATGCAAAATAACTACGCATATCACTTATATATTTCTTTACTCCATTCTTAGTAAAACTACTCATTACTTCATCAAAATTAGTAATCTTCTTATAAGTAATATCTCCCATTATTATTACATCATCTTGACTAACCTTAAATTTATTATTAACTACGTCATATAGTATCTTAACATTATTATAAAGCCCTGTAACTATTTTCTTCTCTTCATCATAATTCTCTTTCTCATTTATAACATCTTCTCTATTATGATTAATATCCTGTTTATTATTATTTTCTTTTCCTAAAAAATAATTAGCTATAAAATAGAAAAGTACAAAGAATACTAATAAAATAAGTACTCCCTTTGTATTCATATCTTTCTTCACATAAATCACCTAAATCAATTATATAATATCTCTAAAAAAAAAGAAACTATTAATTTCTTTTTTACTTATATTTTACGTTAATGTTTAGGTTTAAATATTAGTGCTAAAAAGAAAGCTGATACTACTGCTACACTAATACCTGCTGAAGTAAGATCAAAAATACCTAAAGCTAGTCCAATAAATCCATTCTCTGAAGCCATATTCATTGCCCCATGTATAAGTAAATGTCCAAAAGAAGTAATTGGTATAATTGCTCCTGCTCCACAATATAAAACTATCTTATCATATATTCCTGATAAATCAAGCATTGCCCCAATTACTACAAATAAACTAGTTACATGTCCTGGAGTAAGCTTAGTATTATCAAGTATTATTTGACTGATCATACAAACAAATCCACAAAATAGAAAAGCATAAATATAAGTATCCATTATTCTACCTCCAAACCAATTGCATGTGCTATTGAAGGAATACTATCTTTTTGAAATACTCTAGTAGGACTAAAAATAGCTCCTGTTGGTACTAATAAAACTCTCTTATATTTTCCTCTTTCCATCTCTTTCATAATATAAGCACTAAATACTAAAGCACTACTAGCAGGCCCTGAAGCCCCCGCATATACTGGTTGTTTCTTCCTATCATATAAAATTAATCCACAGTCATCATAATTCTTACTAATATCTATTCCCTCACTCTTCAAATATTGAATAAGTATCTCTTTTCCATATACCCCTAAGTCTCCCGTTAAAATTAAATCATAATAGTCAGCCTTAATATCTAGATCTTTCAAATGTCTCTTAATAGTATCCGCCGCTGCAATTGCCATAACTGCTCCCATATTATTAACATCCATTATTCCCTTATCTTGAACCATTCCTGCAGTAGCACTAGCCACTCTAATAGCACTCTTCTTATTACTAAGCAGTAAACTAACAGCACCCGTTGAAGTCCAAGTAGTTGTCTTCTTCTTAGGAGCTCCATATTCCGTAGGATTCCTAAATTGTTTCTCCGCTACCATATTATGACTTCCCGTACTAACAATCACCCTATTAGCACCCTTTCCTTCAATCAAATTAGCAGAAAGTAATAAACCCTCTCCAAAAGTAGCACAAGCACTATATATCCCAATAAAAGGAATATTAAAATCTCTCATTGCATAATCTGAAGCAGCTATCTGATTCTCAAGATCTCCTGCTATCACATAATCAATATCACTATCAATCACCTTAGCTCTATTAATTAACTTATCAATACTATTCCCAATCATCTTCTCTTCAGCCTTCTCAAAAGTATCACATCCATAATAAAAATCCTTATCATATATCATATCAAAATAATCCGCTATTGGCCCATCCTTCTCATATATTCCTGCTATTGTATATTTCTCATTTATATATACATTATTAAATTTTCTAGTCATCCTATCCTCCCATCACTATTAATCTAACAATACCAAATACATATACTGATACTATTCCATATAAAATAACTGTACCCGCTAATTTAAATATATTAGCCCCTATTCCAAGTACCAGTCCCTCTTTTCTATATTCTAAAGCCGCCGAAGTCATCGAATGAGCAAATCCCGTTATCGGTATAATAAGTGCACTCTTTACCTTACTAACCATCGTATCAAATATTCCTAATGCCGTCAGTATAGATGCAATCACGATCAAAGTTAAAATTACCACAACTCCAGCTTCTTTTCTAGGTATATTAAGCCACATCATATATCCTCTAAGTAATAACTCACTCACACTCCCCAAAAATCCTCCTACTAAAAAAGCCACTATTGCATTTTTGCATCTATCTTCCTTAGGAGTATATTTCTTAACTATCTCATTATATTTATCCATCTTATCACCTATCATTATTATTACCCAAAAATATCCAACTATACAAAAAAAGATCTTATCGATCTTCCTTTATCTTATTAATAGCATATACATTTATTATTGCTAAAAAAGCCACTAAATAATCACACAAATTCCACAAAATACTAGGTTTTATATAACAAGAAATAATGATCACTAACAAAAATATTATCATAAATATCTTCTTCACAATATTCTTTTGACTAAATATTCTTAAATTACTAACTCCAAAAAAATAACTAGATATTATCGTAGAAAAAGCAAACATAACTGTAATAAGTGATAAATTAATCATTCCCTTAGAACCAAAATGACATTTAAAAGCATACATTACTATCTCTATACCATTTATATTTCCAAAGTTAACACTCTCATAATCAGTCGTTATAATAATTAAGAAAGTAGTTAAACATATCAAAAAAGTAACTACATGTATTCCCATCACTTCAAGCATCCCTTGTTTATCCGGATCATTATCACAACTACTAGCAGATATTGCACTAGTACCAATTGATGATTCCGTAATAAATATAGCTCTTTGCATTCCCACTAAAAAAGACGTAAGTATACTCCTAAAACTAAATGCTTCTTGAATCATTCTTCCAAATATCCTACCCATATCTTGATAATGATTAATAAAAACATATCCCCCTAAAACTACATAAAAAATAAGCATTACCGGTACCAGTATACTATTAACTTTAGATATTCCATCTAACCCTTTCCTAATAATTAAAAAAGTAACCAAAAGCAACACTATCCCAATAATTCCCTTATCTATATCCAAGTAATATAGTGAATTAACTATCGTATTAGTCTGTATAGATAAGAATAAAAAACTATAAGCCACGATCACTAATAATCCATATAACTTACTTAAACATTTATTCCCTAAACATTTCTTTATATAATAACTAGGCCCTCCTACATACCCATTATCTATCTTATCCCTATATCTAATTCCCAATATACATTCCCTATATGTATTAATAGAAACTAATAAACTAATCACCATTAACCAAAATATTGATCCTATTCCCCCAAAATATAAAGATAATGCTACTCCCGATAAAGATCCCACCCCTATCTTAGCAGCTAAAGATACACACAAACTCTCCAAAGGCTTTATCTTTCCATTACCACTACCTTTAATAGCCCTCACAATCCTCTTTATATTAAACTGTCTAACCCTATACTTAATACTATATTTAAAAGAAGAATACATGATCATTACACTAGCTATATACCATACTATAGCTAAAAGTAATAAAAAACTATCATAAGATACTATATTAAATACTATCCCTATCACTAAAAATAAACTAATCATTAAACATAATTTCATACTAAAATATATTCTAATTAGGTATAAATAATGAATTTTTTAATAAACTTTACATATCTTATAATGAATATAAATAAAGGGGTGGATTATATATGTGTAATAATACTGAAGTAAATAACTGTGAAAACTGTATCGCTGATATTTTAAAAGTAATCTTAATACTACAACAAAGTGTTTGTCAAAATGATACTTGCTTACAGACTTGTGATCGTGGTTTTCTAGGCCAAAATTGCACTACTTTCTGTAATACTAGACCAATCGTTTTATATACATGCTCAAGTGGTAGTACACCACTAACAATGCCTATTAGTAAAGATCCTGCAGTAACTACTACTTCTAATGTTTTCCGTTTAGAAAAACTAGATGGCTGTTGTGCTACATGTCGAGTTCTAGCACCAAATACTGACGAAGCTGCAACATATCCTTATGTTGCCACCAACTCATTCTTTACTATTAATTTAAACTGTGTCTGCATTCTCAGATGTCTAGACGACACCTTCGTCGACACACTATAAAAAACTATCCAATCGGATAGTTTTTTTATGCCTACATTCTCTTCAAATAATATTACCCAACATATGATATGACCGAACGGAAACCATTACTTCCACCGGAATTACCGCTGCTGATATTGAAGTAGAAAATGCCTGCATTAATACCATTGCTGTGATTACCACCTCAACTAAACCAAGATTGCATCATCTTCCGTGATATCGCCACCCACCATCAGCTGAACATGAGAAATCTACTCCTGTAGCAAAAGTAATATTTGTTTTTTGTCCTTCACTACTTACCCATGATAAATATGCTAACGAGCTACCCATCATTGTAAATATAATTGTTAATACAATTAATTCTAAAATTATCTTCTTATTCTTATTATTATTCATGTATTTTTAACTCAAAATGACACTAAAGTATTTTACTTTATTACACTTGAAAATTTTGTAAAGCATTGAAAATAAAGAGATTATATGAATTTAATGTATTTCAAAACATAATATTTTTATCACTTAAAAACATATTATATCTTTACATAAATCCTTGTATTTGCTATAATTATATCAAGATAGAAATGGTATTAAAGTAGAATACTTTAGTATCATTTGGAGGTAAAGTATATGGATAATGATAAGAATAAAAAGATAATTTTAGTATTAGTAATATTAACAGTTATATTTACAATAATTGGTGGATCTTTAGCATACTTTTCATGGATAAGTA
>OKXB01000583.1_pt1 | contig 44249 bp, 46 predicted proteins | sample 1601731 | NCBI WGS metagenome assembly OKXB01 (sample SAMN04414077, study PRJEB24778) | human gut metagenome | material: faecal | host: Homo sapiens
AAAATGGTGAATCTAAAACCATTAATACAATGATTAGTGAAGATTTAAGTAAAGCCTATTCTATTGAATATGAAGTCGTTAAATAAAATAATTAAATTAGAAAATTAGGAAAGTTAAACCTTTCCTTTTTATATTGACATACTTAATTATTTATAATATTATTACATTAGATATATAACATATGTTATATAAAGGAGTTGAAATATGCCACCAATTATTAAAGTACAAAGAGATGATATAATAAATAAGGCTTTTGAGGTTTTAAAGACTGAGGGAATAGATTCTATAAATGCTAGATATCTTGCTAAAAAGTTAAATTGTTCTGTACAGCCAATTTTCTCTAATTTTAAAAATATGGATGATTTAAAATTATGTATTTTAAAGAAGGCAGAAGAATATTTTTATGATTTTATTGCTAGCCTTTTTGATGATTCTATACCAAAATATAAACAAGTTGGAATTAATTATATTAAATTTGCTAAGGAAGAGCCAATCTTATTTAAAATTCTTTTTCTAGATAAAAATCATCTTGATAAAACATTATTAGAAAGTGAAACAGAGTCTTTTAAAATGATTAAATCTTTTATATCAAGTTCGACTAAACTAGATGATGTTAATGATTTCCATTTTCAAATGTGGATTTTTACGCATGGACTTGCTTGTCTTTTAGCAAGCAACAATTATAATTTAAGTGATGATGATATTAGTAATTTGTTATCTAAACAATTTAAAGCATTAATGTATTTAAATAATGGAAAAGAGGAAATATAATGAATAATGTTATAGAAATTAAAAATCTAACTAAAAAATATAAAAATATAAAAGCAATAGATAATATTTCTTTTGATGTCAAAAAGGGCGAAATACTAGGTTTATTAGGACCAAATGGTAGTGGTAAATCAACAACGATTAATTGTCTTTTATCACTTTTAAAATATGAAGGTGGTATCAAAATATTTGATGAGGAAATGTCACCTAATAAATATAATATAAAGCAAAAAATAGGTGTTGTTTTTCAAGATGTAGCTATATTTGATGAACTTACAGTAGTAGAAAATATTGATTACTTTTGTGGTTTATATATAAAAGATAAAATAAAAAGAAAAAGATATGTTGATGATGCGATTAAATTAGTAAAGTTAGAAGATTATAGAAAGTTTTATCCTAAACAATTAAGTGGTGGTTTATTAAGAAGGCTTAATATTGCGTGCGGTATTACTCATAAACCAGAAATTATTTTTTTAGATGAACCTACCGTTGCTGTTGATCCTCAAAGTAGAAATAGTATTTTAGAAGATATTAAAATGTTAAGAGATAATGGTGCAACAATTATTTATACAACGCACTATATGGAGGAAGTTGAAATTATATGTGATAGAGTAATTATTTTAGATAAAGGAAAAATAATTGCGAATGGAACATGTGATGAATTAAAAAGACTAGCAAAAATAGAAGAAAAAATAATAATTGAAATACCTAATTTATCTGATAAGTTACTTGCTGATATAAAGAAAGATAAAGATATAGTAAATATAAAATATGAAAATAATGAATTATTTATTACTTATGGTAAAGGGAAAAATAATTTAGAGAAAATTATAGACTATTTAAAGACTAATAAAATTAATTATTTATCTATCTATTCGGAAAGACCAACCTTAAATGATGTATTCTTAGAACTTACTGGCAAGGAGCTTAGAGATTAATGTTTTTTCATAATGTCAAATATAATTTAAAAGCATTATTTAAGAATAAAGGTTTAATTTTTTGGTCATTTGCATTCCCAATAATTATGGCAACTCTTTTTAATATGGCTTTTGGTAATTGGGAAGAATCAGAAAAATTTACTTCCATTAATATTGGAATTGTAACTAATGAATATTTTGATAATAATATAATTGCTAAAAACGTTTTCAATTCTCTTAGTGACGGTGATAATAAAATTTTTAATATAACTTATGCTTCAAAAGATGAGGTAACAAATTTATTAACGGATAAAAAAATAGAAGGTATAATTGAATATACCAATAGTAATCCTAACATAATAATTAATTCTAATTCTGTATCATCAACGATTATAAAATCAGTTGTTGATGAAATAGAAACCAATAATACTATATTTAATGATTTAATGAAAAGTGGTAAATATGCATCTAATGATATGGAAGAACAAGTAAACAGAATTATAGAAAAAATAAATAGTACTACTATAAATACCAAAGATATAAGTGTAAAAAAATTAGATATTGCTGTTATTGAATATTATTCACTGCTTGCTATGACATGTTTATATGGTGGTTTTATTGCCATGAGTGCTATTAGTAATAGTTTAGCAAGTGCTTCTAGTAGAGGTAAAAGAGTAGCAATCTCACCCATAAAAAAATCTATGGCTATATTATCTAGTTTATGTGCATCATTTATTGTTCAGTTAATAGGTGCTCTTCTTTTATTAATATATATAAATATTATTGGTGTAAATTTGCACACTAATTTGATATCTTTATTTGTTATAACTATTTTAGGTGTATTATCAGGCATTTCTATAGGCCTTATTGTATCTGTTATGATAAATAAAAGTGAAGACACTAAACTTGGTATTATAATTGCTATTTCAATGGCATTATCAGTTCTATCTGGTATGACAGGTGTAAGTTTAAAATATGTTATTGATTCTAAAATACCTTTTATAAATAAAATAAATCCAGCAGCTATGATAACAGATGGATTATATGCTGTATATTATGAAAATAGTACACGATTTTTAAATAATATTATATCCTTAATTATTTTTATATCTTTATTAATAGTTATATCAATACTTTATATGAGGAGGAAAAAATATGACAATATTTAAAACCTTTTTCAAACTTGTTAATAAAAATAAGGCTCATCTAATTTTATATACGGCTCTTTTAATATCATTTACATGTATAACACTTAGTAATAATGAAACTAATCTTAACTATGCTGATAGTAAACCTGATGTTATTATTATAGATAATGATAATAGTAAATTAAGTAATCATTTTAAAAATTATTTTAAGAAGAGTGCAAAAGTTAAAGATAAAGACTTTACTAATGACCAAATTGAAGATGAATTATTTTATCGTTTTTCAAGTTATGTTATATATATACCAAAGGGTTTTGAACAAAGTATTTTTGATGGTAATATTAAGCAGATTGAATATAAAAGTGTTGATGATTATGAAGCATCACTTGCAAGTCTTACTTTAAATAAATATTTAAGTGTTCTTGACATTTATAAAGATATAGATAATGATATTGATTCATTAATTAATCATATAGATACATCATTAGAAGGAAAAACAACAGTTACTGTTAATTCTAAATTAAATTCTAATTCATTAAGTAGAGTAGGTTTTTATTATTCTTTTATGAATTATTCTCTTTTAGCAGGATGTATATATGTTTTAGTTGTTATTATATCTATTTTTAGAAAACAAAATATATTACAAAGAAATATAATTAGTGGTATGAATTATAATAAATTAAATAGAGAATTATTATTATCTGGCTTTCTTTTTGCTTTCTTTGTTTGGCTTATATATGTAGGTATTTCTTTTATAATTGGTGGTAAAACCGTTTTAACAACAAATGGAATATGTATGATTATATTATCATTTATATTTTTGATATATGCTATTTCAATTGGCTTTTTGATTTCTAATTTATTAAAAAGTAAAAATGCCATTAATGGTATTATTAATGTAATATCGCTTGGTTCATCATTTTTATGCGGTGTTTTTGTTAGTTTAGAATTTTTACCAAGTAGTGTGTTAAAACTTGCTCATTTTATTCCTAATTATTACTACATAGATGGTATTACAAAATTATCAAAAATGGAAAATATAAGTATTGATACACTAAAACCATTATTTAGTAATGTTGTTATTTTATTAGTATCATCATTAGTATTTATATTATTATCATTTGTAATATCTAAAAAGAGAAGAAAATTAGCATAAATAGATTAACTATATTATGTTATTAGTAAAAATTTAATACTGTGGATTTATCACATATGTAAAAGACTAGATTATTCTAGTTTTTTTCTTTTAATTAATATTGTTAAAAAATAAAAAAATTATTTTTTTTAAAAATTTTAAAATTTTAGTTGACAGAAACAATTGTTTGTAATATATTGTTAATAACAGATGGAACAAATCTGTTTAAAATTTAAAATTTGTTTTTAATAAAATGTTAATAAGAAAGAAGAGATAATATGAAAAATGATTTATTTAAAGAAAAATATGAGGATATTAAAAAGGCTCTTTATATTATTGATATGAATAACGGTTTTGTTAATTTTGGACCAATGGCTAATCAAGAATATAAGAAAATAGTACCATATCAATTAGAGATGATTGATAAATTTAGAAGGGAAAATCAATTAGTTAATTTTATTTTAGAGGGTCATAAAGAAGATGCTACTGAGTTTAATTTATATCCTAAACATTGTATTATGGGAACAGATGAAGCATCTTTAATACCAGAACTTATAGGTGAGCAAAATAAGGATAGAACAGAGGTTTATTATAAAAATTCCATTAATGGAATGCTTAATCATAAACTTCAAGATGATATAAAGAAACTTAAAAATTTAAAAGAAATTGTTATTGAAGGTGTATGTGCTGATTTATGTATCATGGATTTTGCAAGAACTTACTCTAGATATTTAGATGAAATAAATAAAGAAGCAAAAATATTTGTTGTCGAGAATGCGATTGATACATTTGATGCACCTAATCATAATCGAGTAGAATGGTTAGAAATTGCTAGGAAGGTAATGGAACAAGCCGGTATTATAATTGTTCCTGATATAGAAGATTTAGAAAGAAAGGAAAAAGAGTTAAAATTAACTCTTAAATAGGTGAAAATATGAAAATATACAATGGTTATGAAAGATTACCAAGAAATTATACATTAATGTCAGATGAATATGAATTTACAATGGCAAATAGTTATTTGCAAAATAATAAAGAAGAGGAAGAAGCAGCATTTGATTTATTTTTTAGAAAAATTCCTAATAATGGTGGATATGCTATTATGGCAGGCCTTGATAAAGTTATTTCTTATATACAAAATTTAAAGTTTGGTGAAAAAGAATTAGAATATTTTAAAAGAAATGGTTACTCTTTAGATTTTGTTAATTATTTACGAAATTTTAAATTTACTGGTGATATATATGCGATTCCGGATGGAACACCAGTGTTTCCTAATGAGCCACTTATTACTATAAAGGCTCCATTAATTGAAGTACAAATAGTAGAAACGGCAATCTTATCCATGATAAATGGGGCAATGGAGCATGCAACAGGTGCTAGAAAAATAATAGAAGCAACACCTAAAAATGTTAGTGTTATGGAATTTGGCGCTAGAAGAGCTGATGGCCCAGAAGCAGCCATAGATTCGTCTATATATGGAATAATGGCTGGTTGCACAGGTACTAGTAATATGGTAGCAGCTGATATGTTAAATAAGAAGGCTATGGGAACAATGGCACATAGCTATATTGAATCTTTTAATTGTGAATATGATGCCTTTTTATCATACGCATTAAACTATCCAAATAATTGTATTTTACTTGTTGATACATATGATACTTTAAAAAGTGGAGTTATAAACGCTATTAGAGTATTTAAATATATGAGAGAAAATAATATGTCTCTTGATCATATTGGTATAAGAATTGACTCAGGTGATTTAGCGTATCTTTCTAAAGAGGCTAGAAAAATGCTTGATGCTGCAGGTTTTCCTCAAGCAAAAATATGTTTAAGTAATGGTCTTACAGCAGAAACAATTGAAAATCTAATTATACAAGGTGCTAAGTTTGATATGCTTGGTGTTGGTGATAATATATCTAAACCAGAAGGTAGAATGGGTTGTGTATATAAAGAAGTTGCACTTAATATAAATGGTGAATTAATGCCTAAAATTAAATTATCAAATGATACTATAAAAATAACTAATCCTGGTTTTAAAAAGGTTTATCGCGCTTACGATAATAAAACAGGTTATGCTATTGCTGATATTATTGAACTAAATCCTAAATTGTTAAATCAAAAAGAATTACTTATTATAGATCCATCAAATCCTAATAATAAAAGAGTCATTAATGACTTTACTTTAGTACCTCTTCAAAAAACAATCTTTAAAAATGGTAATTTAGTTTATGAAGAAAATAATTTAGATATTGATGATGTTGCAAAATATTGTCATGATCAAATGGAAACTTTATATGAAGAAGTAAAGAGAACTTTAATGCCACATAAATATCAAGTGGCTACTACAGAGGAATATCTTGAGTATAAAGATGATGTTATTGAAAAAGAAAGAGTTAAAATTAAAAAAATATAGGTGTTATATGATTAGAAAAGAAAAAATAGAATTATTAGAAAGTTATATTAATGAACTTAAAACGATTAAAATGGATTATATGGATAATACCGAAAAATTTTTAAATATTGAAAGGTATAAGTGTTTACTTAATAATGGAAAAAACATAACTAGAGAAAAAATATTAAAAGGTAGAAGCGATGGAAGTGCCTCAATTATTATGCCAATTATCAAAGATACAGGTGAAATAATTTTTTCTGTCGAACCCAGAGTATTTACTAAAGCCCAAGTTTGCGTTAATTTACCTGCAGGATATATTGAGAAAGGTGAAACAGGAATAGATGCTGCGAGAAGAGAACTATTAGAAGAAACGGGATTTATTTTTAATGATTATGTCCATTTGGGATCATTTTACCAAGATCAAGGTTGTAGTAGTGCCTTAAATGAATATATTTTAGGTTTAGATTGTGTCAAACAAGCTAATCAAAATTTAGATGATGGTGAGTTTATAAAATATTTTATATGTAATTATGATGAAGCAAAATACTTAATTAATTCAGGATACGTTTGTGATACAAATTCAGTTTTAGCCTTTGAAAGAGCTAAACAATATATAAGAAAGTAGGGATATTATGAATTTTAATGTAGAAGAACAAACAAATAAAATTATTAATTTTATAAGAGATTATTATCAAACAAATAATTTAGGTGGAGCAGTTATAGGAATAAGTGGTGGTAAAGATAGTGCTGTAGTGTCAGCTTTATTTACTAAGGCTCTTGGAAAAGAAAATGTTGTAGGTTTAACACTACCATGTCATTCTAATAGTCTTGATAGAGAGGATGCTAAAAAGATTAGTGATTATTATGGTTTTAAATTATATAATTTAGATTTAACACATGTTTTTGATGCATTTATCATGGAAACAGAAAAAATTGATAACTTTAGTTTAGATGAAAGAAAGAATAGTGATATCAACTTAAAACCAAGACTTAGAATGGCTTCATTATACTATATGGCTGCCTTATTAAGTGCTAAAACAGGAAAAACATATTTAGTCGCAGGAACAAGTAATAAATGTGAATTATATGTTGGATACTTTACTAAAGGTGGAGATTCTGTACATGATATTGGCATTTTAAACGATTTGACTGTAGATGAAGTTATTAAGATAGGAGAATATTTAAAGGTACCAAGTGATGTTCTTTATAAAAAACCAAGTGATGGTTTATCTAATATGAGTGATGAGGATAAATTAGGAGTTAAATATAGTGAGATTGCTGCATATATAGAAAATCATGATAATGTTGACGAGGAAGTATGCAATAAAATAAAAAAATTACATAAAGCAAATGAACATAAGTTTAATATACCTACATATAGAAAATAGGAGGATTTATGGAAGATTTAAAATTAATTGTTTTAGATAATATTTGGGACTTAGGAAAAAGAACAAATGACTATTTAAAACAAATAAATAAAAATGATAATGATTACATCATTCCTATCACAAGAAGTAGATTTAGCAATGGAGAGGGAAAGATTAAAATTAATGATACTGTTAGAGATAAGGATATTTATATTTTAAGTGATGTTGGTAATTATGATATTACTTATAAGATGCATGGTATTATAGAACATATGTCACCAGATGAACATTTTCAAGATATAAAGAGAGTTATATCGGCTATTAGTGGATATGCGCATAAAATTACTCTTATTATGCCACTTTTGTATGAATCAAGACAACATAAAAGAAAGGGTAAAGAATCTTTAGATTGTGCTATTGCACTTCAAGAACTAGAAAGACTTGGTGTTAATCATATTATTACTTTTGATGCTCATGATCCAAATGTTGCTAATTCAATACCCAATCTTCCATTTGAAAATGTTTTTGTTGCCCATGATATTTTAGATGGTTTATTAGAAAATGAAGATGTTAATAATTTACTTGTTATAAGCCCTGATATGGGTGCAATGGAACGTGCTAGATATTATGCTGAAATGTTAATGTGTAATGTTGGTGTATTTTATAAACGAAGAGATTTAACAAAAATCATAAATGGTAAAAATCCTATTATTGAACATGCCTATTTAGGTGAAGATGTATCTAACAAAAATATTATTGTTGTAGATGATATGATTGCAAGTGGTGAGTCTATGCTTGATGTTGCTAAAAAACTAAGGGAAAAGGGTTCCAATAAAATATATTTAGTCGCTACATTTTCTCTTCTTACAGAAGGCGCTGAAATATTTATAGAAGCATATAAAAATAAATTATTTGATAAACTTTATTCAACTAATTTATCTTATGTACCTGATATTATAAAAAAAGAACCATGGTATCAAGAAATAGATTGTTCTAAAAGACTTGCATGTATCATAAATGCTTTAAATAAAAAGGAATCATTAAAACCTATATATGATGATAAACAGGATATATTAGATAAGGTAAAAAATCATTTATGAAAATAGGAATATTTGGAGGTAGTTTTAATCCACCACATAATATGCATAAGAATATTGCTCTAAAGCTTATTAATAAGGGGTATCTTGATAAAGTTATATTTGTGCCAACTGGAGATAAATATAATAAAGATGGATTATTAAATCAAAAAGATAGATACAATATGGTAAAGTTAATGATTGAAGGTTGTGACAATTTAGAGGTATCTGATTATGAATTTAATAAACTAACTTATACATATGAAACACTTGATTATTTTAAAAATATTTATAAAGACGATGATATATATTTTATATGTGGATCAGATAATTTGAAACAAATAACTTTGTGGAGAAAGTATGATTATATCTTAAGGAATTATAAAATGATTGTTATTAGAAGAAATAATGATGATATAGATAAAATAATAAATAATTTGCTTATTTATTATAAAAATATAATATGTATTACTGATATACAAAATAGTTTATCATCTACATTAATTAGAGAAAATTTAAACAAAAATAATGATACATATTTATTACAAAATATGGATGCAAATGTTCTTAAATATATAAAAAATAATTCTATTATATATTAAAATGTGTTAGTATAATAGTATATGAAAAGAGGAATATAATGAAAAAAGTAGTAGATAGATTAAAAGATTTAAATAAAACCGTAGCAACAATGGAATCTTGTACAGGGGGCTTCGTTGCAAGTTCTATAACAGATATTGAAGGCGCTAGTGATGTTTTAAAGTTTAGTGCTGTAACTTATTCAAATGAGTATAAAATTAAAATGGGTGTTAGTAGTGAAATAATTGATAAGTATTCTGTATATAGTAAAGAAGTTGCAAGAGAAATGGCCTATAATATTTCTCTATTTGCATCTAGTAATTATGGAATAGGTATTACTGGGAAGATAAATAGAGTAGATAAAAACAATTTAAGTGGCGATGACAATCAGGTCTTTTATTGTATATATGATAAAGATAGTAATATTTATTATGATTTTTCACTTAGATGTACAAGTGGTACAAGACACGAAAATAAGGAATATATTGTTAGTAATATAAAAGATAATTTTATGAAAATAATAGATTAGTTTATGAATATTAAAAGAGTAAAATTATTTTCTAATAATAGTGAAAAGACACAAAATATAAAAGAATTATTAATTAAAAGAAAATAATATTAAGATTGTAGATAATAATTATGATTTATGTATTGCTATTGATAGAGTATTAAGATTGTTCCGAAAGCAGTATTCTTTACTATTATTGATTTTACTAGTTTAAAAGGTAAAAAAATATCATGGAAAAGTAATAGAAACAGAAGAAGATTTAATAGGTAAGAGTTTTGTATAACCATATGTAGATTTACTTTTGCTAAGAATAGTGATGAAATAATTAATTGTGCAATTAAAATAAAAGAGGCTATTTCTAATTTAGAATAGTTCTTTTTAAATAATTATGATATAATTAAGTTGTTAATATGAGGTGTAATATGTATAAAACAGAAGAAGAGTTTTTAAAACATTATGATTCTAGTATTTATGAAAAATTATCAATGACTGCAGATATATTGATTCTTAGCGTATCAAGTGAAAATACAGGTAATTATCGTAAACTAACAGAAAAAAAATTTAGTGTATTACTTACAAAAAGAACTGATTTTCCATTTAAAGATAAATGGTGCTTACCAGGTGGCTTTATTGCTATGGATGAAGATTTAGAAACAGCTGCCAAAAGAATATTAAAAAAAGAAACTAACTTAGAAAATATTTATATAGAACAATTATATACTTTTAGTGATCCTAAAAGAGATCCTAGAATGCGTATTGTTTCAACATCATATATGTCACTTATCGATAAAAATAAGTTAAATGTGGCTCTTGCTCCTAATACATCATGGTTTAATATAACTATCTTAGAAGATAAACAAAGTGTACATATAACACTTGATAATGGTATAGAACATTTTACAATTATAATTAAAAAGATATTAAGGGACAAATCAACAGATAGATATGACTTTTTGACTTATAAAAATGATTATCTTGCTTTTGATCATGATCGGGTTTTATTAAGTGGAATTGAAAGACTAAAAAATAAAATAGAGTATACTGACATTGTATTTAATATGATGCCAAAATATTTTACTTTGGGTGAATTACAACAAGTTTATGAAGTAATTTTAGGTAAAAAATTATTAGCCCCTGCTTTTAGGAGAATAATAGCAGGTAAAGTTGTAAAGACAAATAAAATGCAAACGGGTGGTGGACATAGACCGTCAGCATTATTTGAGTATAAAAAAAGTAAATGTTGTTTACTTTAAATATTTTATAAAAGTTTTACTTGCAAAAGTAAGAGAAATACTTTTGTTTGTTGCCAGATATATATTTATATTTGGTATTTTTTTGTTTATATGTAATTCTTTTAAATTATCAAACTTTTTGTTTGCTAAATCAATAATTACAAATCCTATCCCAAGACCAATATTTACAAATTCAGTTATTAAATCTTGACTAACGACTTCCATTTTTGGTTTTAATATTACATTATTATTTAAAGATATATAATCTAAAAGTTTTCTACTATTTGATTGTGTCTTTTGGAGAATTAATGGATATTTATTTAAATCTTTAAATGAGGTAATATCATCTTTATAAAATGCTGGATTATACATAAATCCTTGTTTTAATTCTTTTAATTTTAATAATTCTAAATTAGATTCCTTTATATTACTTTCATTAAAAATAATAAAATCAAGTTTTCCAAGTTTTAGATCATTAACTAAATTACTTGTTAAATCATTAGTAATACTAATATTAATATTTGGATAATCTAAATGAAATTTTTTTAATGGTTCGAGTAGTATTAATTTGGTAAGTGTTGTTGAAACACCAATTTTAATTTCTCCTTTAGATAAGTCTTTAAATGAAGTAAATTCATTTTCAGCATTATTAATTAATTCTAGTGCTCCTTTAACATATTCAAAAAACATTTTACCTTCACTAGTTAGATTCATACCCTTATTACTTCTTAAAAATAAAGTTCCTCCAAGTTCATCTTCGAGTTTTTTTATTGATTGTGATATAGCTGGTTGTGATATATGCAACTCTTCACTTGCTTTTGTCATATGCTTATTTTTCGCAACCGTATAAAAAATTCTATATAATTCTAAGTTTATGTTCATTATAAGCCCTCCTTATAAATATTATAACAAATATATATTTTACTTATCAATATTTTCTAAATATAATGTAATTAGAAAGAGGGAAGATTATGTTAAATGAAAAAAGTATTGTTATTGGTATAACAGGTGGGATTGCAAGTTATAAGATTTGTGGATTAGTTACACATTTGGTTAAAGAGGGTGCCAAGGTAAAAGTTATTATGACAAAGAATGCAACGAAATTCATTAATCCTTTAACTTTTGAAGCTTTATCTAAAAATAAAGTAGTTGTAGATATGTTTGAAGAAGAAAATTATAATTATATAGGTCATATTGAATATGGGCAACACGCTGATATAATAGTTGTCGCACCAGCAACAGCCAATATAATAGGTAAAGTTTCTTCTGGTATTGCTGATGATATGTTATCAAGTACCATTATTGCTTCAACAAAACCAGTATTATTTGTTCCTGCAATGAATGAGCATATGTATTTAAATAAGATAGTTCAAAATAATATGGAAAAATTAAAAAGTTATGGTTATTTATTTTTAGAACCCGAAGTTGGAATGCTTGCATGTGGTACAAGTGGGATAGGTAAATTACCAAATACTAAAGTAATTTTTGATAAAATAAAAGAAGTTTTAAGTGAGGAGAGATAGAAATGAAAGTTTTATTAACAGCTGGTACATTTGATTTAAATGGTGGTAAAAAATCTGGACTAATAGAAAAAATGTATTTAAAATTAAAAGAATATACCAATTATGACATTGATTATTATAATGGTGGATATTATGATGACTTAAAAAAATATGTTGAAAGTGCTAAAAATTATGAAATTATCTTTTGGATGGCTAATGTACCAAATGAATTAGAAAAAGTAAGAGATGTAAAGATGGTTAATCCTCTTGCTCTTGTAGTTGGCTCTAAAAGAAATCATTATGATAAAGAAAAGGGGAGAGTAGAATATACTTTTGTAGAAATTTTAAATAAATCACTTATTCAAAGAAATAATTTGACGATAGAGTTTAGTCTTTTAAAAGATAAGAATATTTTTAAAATGCTACTATTTGATCCACTAGGAACATCGTGGTATGAAGGATATGATTTAGATAAATTGGTTAAAAAAATGCTGAATAGAATTAATTTTATAATGAGTACTAAACGTGAACATACTTTTAAGAGTTTGGGTATATCAGAAATCCCCGAAAATAAAAAATTTTTTGAATATGTAAGAGATGTTGCAACTATTTTTCATAACACTATAGAGCATGCGGAAGGTGTTACAAAGTTTTTAGGAAATGCTTCATTTAGACAAAATAATAAAATATATGTTACAAGAAGAGATGTTGATAAATCTTTAATTAATAAAGAAAATTTTGTTGAGTGTTATCTTGATAGGGATAAAGTGTATTATTATGGTGATTATAAACCATCAAAAGATACAGTAGTTCAAACAAGATTATATAAAATGTTACCTAATATAAATTATATTGTTCATTCACATTGTTACACGAAAGATGGCTTTTTTACATCTATACCTGTACCATGTGGGGCTTTAGATGAAATAGATGAAGTATTAGAAGTAATTAAAAGGTATTATAATAATAATTTTAATCTTGATTATTACAAAATTAATTTAAAAGGTCATGGATGTTTAATTTTAGGAAAGAAACTTGAAGATTTAAAAAGAACAGAATATATAACAAGAAATTTACCAGAAAAATTATGGGAGGATTAAAATGAATATAATAATTACGGCAGGCGGAACAAGTGAAAAAATAGATAATGTAAGAAAAATAACCAATAGTGGTTCAGGTAAACTTGGGTTTATAATTGCTAATAAATTAATTGATTTGTATAATGAAAAAATTAATACTATTTACTATGTTTGTTCAAAATCATCATTTAAACCTGTACATAAAAAAATAAAAATAATAGAGATTACAGATACAAATAATTTAGAAATGACTATAACGAATCTACTTAAAAGTAAAAAACAAGACTATTTTATTCATACTATGGCTGTTTCCGATTATACAGTTGATTATGTTACTACTGCTGAAAAGCTTACAGATAGTATAAAAGAAAATAGTGATATTTTAAATTCTATTGTAAATTATGATAAAGGAATTAAAGATACTAAGATTTCATCAAATGAAGATAATTTAATTATAAAGTTAAAAAGAACTCCTAAAATTATTTCTATAATTAAAAGTATAAGTCCTAGTACCTTTTTAGTAGGTTTTAAGTTACTTGATAATGTTAGTCGTGAAAAATTGTTAGATACGGCTATAAAATTAAGAGATAAAAATAAATGTGATCTAGTAGTTGCAAATGACTTAAATACTATTAGAAATGGTGCACATCAGGCATATATTATAAGAAGTGATAATAGTTACCTGGTAGCACTCTCAAAAGATGATATTGCTGAAAAAATTATAGAAGAGATGCATATAGATTAATAAAAGGCAATCTATTTATGTTATATTGCCAAACCGTAAAAAATAATTATAAGATTTTTATTCTTCTATACTGAAATAAATAGTTGCAAAATATTCTTCATTTGCTTCTAGTGCTTCATCGGTAAAGTCTAATAGAACACCTTTTTCTGTTGACCAATTAGTTCTTTAAAACTTACAATTTCTTGGTTATTACTTCCTGTGTAAACTATTACAGGATTACTAGTTAATGTTATGATTTCATCATCAAATTTTTTATAAATTAATACTTTTTCTAAGACAAAGCCATTAGGTGAAGTTAGTTGATTATTTATATATGCATATAATTTCCAATTTGAACAGTTAACCTACTATCAACTATTTTTGTTTTTAATTCCTTTGCTTTTGGAAATATATAAGTGTACTAAGGAAAAATCAATAAATGCATTAGCATCTATTAAAGTGAATTCATCTGTAAATGGCGTAGTAACTGTCCTTGTTACATAAATAAAACTACCAGATACATTAGATGTTAGTTTTATCTTAGTGTTATCGGGTATAGAGGTTGTTAAATTATATTCAAATAGCTCATTATCATCAGCATTTACTATTTCCAAGTTTCCATTGTATTTAATTAATACATCAGCAAAAACTATTTGTATGACCACCGATGGTATTTTTGGCTGTATTAATTGGATGTATATTCATTAGAGTAATTCCAATAGAAAATTATTTTCTACTTTGAAAGATAAAATTACATATATCAGGTAAAGTCTTAAGCTCATCTCTTGTAATATTGTGAAAGGATTATAATAAATTTAAATTATAATCTTTTTTTAGTAAAGTATTAGACATGAACTTCTATTAAAATTTAGTGAAAGTATAGAAATTTTATATTACTTATTGTATACTTTAAGAGTAGAATATTATACATATCTATACTATATAAAGATAAATGAAATGAGTTTAGGAGTATCAAATGAAGGAATATTTTTATAAAAAAGAATATAAATATATGTATTTAAGTATCTTTTTCTATAATTTTGCAAACGCATTAATTGAAACTTTTGGGACTGTTATGCTTTATAAAGCAGGTTTGCCAATATATTTGATTTTATTAATATATGGTATAAGATTTTTTATTACAGGTCTTATAACTCCATTATTTGTAACAATATCAAATAAAATAGGAGTTGCTAAATGTATATTAATTTCAAATATATTTAACATTATAAATTCTTATTTTATGCTTAATAGTAAAAGCTTATATGCTAATATAATAGTTTTTGTAATTACAATGGGTTTTATGGGATTATCAAATCCATCATCTGATGCACTTTCTAGTAAATATGTAGAAAGTGAACATAGAGGTAAATTTAATAGTTTATATTTTATAAATAAAGTTTTAGGAATTGTCTTTGCAAGTCTTTTAGTGGCTTGGGGTGTAATAAGTAATAATACAATCATTTTATTTAGTATAATTGTTATTTTCTTCTTATTACAATATATTATGATTTTAAAAATTGATTATAAACCACAAAAGAAATCTGGATTTTTCAAGGAAAGCATTAAGTATTTGTTGCACACTAAGAGTAGATATAAAATTATATATGCATTAAGGGCTAATCATATAATAGAAAGATTATTTGTTCCAATGTATTTATATATAGCATTACAAGATTTTAAAGCTTTTTCAATGGTAATTATCATATCATTAATATTTCAAATTGTTACAGTTACTTTGATTGGAAAATATACTGATAAAAATATAAAAAAAGCAAATAATTTAGTATCTATAATAAGATTTTTTATAACAATAATTTATTTGTTTATTAAAGATAAGATAATAATTTCTATTAATAAAGCAATTGGTGATAATTTGGAAAAAGTTTATGAAACATCAATTCAAACTTCTATACAAAATATTATAAAAAAATCAAAAGAGGATAGTGATTTATTATCATCGATTGGACAAATGAGTTTATGTTTTTCTGAAGTTATAATATTTTTAGTATTATTTATTATTTCAAAATTTATTGGTAAAGACATATTTTATTTAATATTTATATTATCTATTATTTCTACTATTATGATAAATATGGAAATAAGGAAAGAATTTAAGAATTAATATTTTTCTTGAGAGTTTTTAAGATGTTAGGTTGCAGACATAGTCCTCGGCATGATATAATTGATAAGAGGTAGATAAAATTGATAAATGATTGGAAAAAATTTTTACTTGTAAATTCACATAAAAAATTTATTAAAATATTTATAGATACATTTTTAGGAATATACTTATTAAGAATAGATAATGGAAGTGTCACTAACGTTTGCCTATATTATATTATTTATTGTATTTTTAATATAATATTTTTTAATTTAGTAAATAAATTTAGAAAGATATCATTGATGAATATTTTAAGAATAGGTATTTTCTTTTCATTAGTTGAATGCTTATTGTTAATAATATTGGGTTTTAATATCAGTAAATATATAATACCATTTGCAATTTTTACGAGTTTTGTAAATGCATTATATTATTATCCACAACCACTTATTACTAATGCATTAACAAATAAAAATAACAAAAATAAGTATTGTACTTGGGATAGAATTATTAATGACAGCATAGGTGTTTTATTTCCAATTATTTTTGGTTTTATAATTTGTGTTAAATCATATAGATATATTTTTATTATTTTAACAATAATTTCTTTAATTGCTTTTGCATATTCATTTTTTATAAAAACAAAAAATATAAATTGCGAAAGAATTAATTTAAAAAATATGTTTAAAAGCTTAGAAAAACACAATAGTATGAGGGTTATAAAATTAATGTCAATAAGAACATTATTTAGGGGGTTATCTTCATTTGGTGTTCTTTCAACTCTAATGACATTACTTGCGTTTATAACTTTAAAAACAGAAAGTAAATTAGGAAATTTAACTGGCATTATAACATTTATAGGAATAATAAGTTTATATTTATTTAGTAAAAAAATACCTAGAAAAAAACAAATAAAATATTATATTCCGTTATCAATTATACACGCAATTATTACTTTCATATTAACTATATCAATTATATTGATACCTAATAATAATTTGGTTTTTGGAATAAGTATAAACTTGATAGTAGTATTGTTATATAATTTATTAAATGGAATTATAAATCCTATTTTTGAAGTTGCAAATGAAACTGTTTATTATGAAAACATCAGTTCTGAAATTATTGATAGTAGTTTAAACTCAAGTTATACATATTATTTTGAAATTCTGATTAATCTTTCTAGAATAATTGGTTATATTGCCTTATATTTAGTTTCATTAATAGGATTTAATGTAGTAAATATTTGTATTATGATTTTGGTATTATCATTAATGTATATAGCATTTGCTGTTACACTTAATAAGTTAAATAGTAATATTAAATAATAGATTAATCCTTTCTAAAATATCATTAACAATAATTTTATAATCAATAGTAAAAAGTTCCGTTAGATGACAAATTTTGATAAAATAATTTTATTAGTATTTGTTTTTTTGGTAAACAATAAAAGATATATATTAACTGTATTGAAATGGCAATAATATTTCAACCTAAAGATGAATTAATTCAAAAAATCCAAAATGTATAAGGCAGGGTATATGAAAAAAAGACAAGAAGTATATGATTTATATTGGTATTTTGCTTATGAAAGGCAAAATATATTTTGGAAAAAAATAAACGGAGAAAATGCTCCATGGACAAATGATAAAATATTACAAGAATATAAATTTTGTAACAGTTATAGAGTAAATGATCGAGTTAGTCAATATCTATTAAAAAATGTTATATATAATGGTAAAAAATATTCTAATGAAGATATGCTATTTAGAATATTATTATTTAAACTATTTAATAAAGAGTCTACTTGGGAATTATTAATAAATAATTTTGAAGATGTTACTTTGAAAACCTTTAGTATGGAAGAATATTCTAAAGTATTAGAGGAAGCTATCTTAAATGGAGTAAAAATATATAATGATGCTTATATAAGTTGTGCAAATAAGGCTTTTGGTTATGATAGAAAGCATGATAATCATTTAGCCCTACTTAATAAAATGTTTAAGGAAGATAGAATACAGGAAAAAATTATTAAATGTAAAACTATGGAAGAGGCATTTAATATAATTAGAAGTTACCCTTTAATTGGCAATTTTATGTCTTATCAATTAGTAACTGATATTAATTATAGTGAAGTAGTAGATTGGAAAGAAGATGAGTTTACAGTTGCCGGTCCTGGATCACGACGTGGCATAAAGAAATGTTTTATAGATAAAGGAAATATGACTGATGAAGATATTATTAAATATATGTATAAACATCAAGATATAGAATTTAAAAGATTAAATTTGGAATTTAAAAGAATTAGTAATAGACCATTACAACTTATAGATTGTCAAAATATATTTTGTGAATTAGATAAATATTGTAGAGAAGCTATACCAAATTTAAAATCAAATCGCACTAAAATAAAGAAACATTATGTACCTAAGATAGAAAAAATTAATTATATTTACCCTAAGAAATGGAAAATAAGCAAATTATTATGAAATATATCATACAATTCAGAAAATGTATAATTTTAAATAATGTTTTAATTATTTACACCTCTATGTTAATTATGTTATTATGTTAAGTGTTCAGGAGGAAATTTGATGAGGCCAATAAATATTAATAAAACTTTAAAGTTTGAAGAAGGTAGTATAGAAATTAGATATAATGGTATGTCTATAAATGATACTATTGATTTAGACAAAATTAATGTATTGCTAGAAGATTTTATAAAGAATCATAATCATGATAGTATGATAGAAAATGTTACAATTGTAAGAACAATCTTAAAAGATTATGAAGAAAAGTTATTAGTTATTTATTATAGTGATGAAAAAGGCTCAGAGCTTGTTAAGTATGATAATTCTAATTTGTTCTTATATGAAAAAAATAAGATAGAAGAAAAACGTGAATGTTTTAATAAATATAAAATTAAATATGAACAACCATATGGTATAAAATTAGATTACAACAGTCGTGAAATTGAATTTGCTGATAGTATTGAATTGGCTTCTAAAGAAATACCTGAAATGCTTCAACAAATTTATTATTTAAAAAATATTAAAGCAATTGTTTTAGATAAAGATGATGAAATACTAATAAAAATATATAAATGTTTTTATAATGAAAATCCCGATTTTAGTAGTAAAGACATTAATGTAAGAGTTCAAACAATGATGTTTATTTTATCCCAATTTGGTTTTTCGCTAGGGGATAATTATGGATTCCATTTATATGGAAAAGTAAAGATGCCAATTTCCTTAGAATTAAGACAAAAAGTTAATAGATTATACCCTTTAGGTGAAATAAGTATTGTTGAAAATAGTATAGTAGAAATATCTGAAGAGGCAAAAAAAATAATAAAAATAGTTGGAAGAAATATAAGAGAAGCAATCTCATGTGAACAAAGTGAAATTGAGGCATTAATAACAATTAGTAGAGTTATTTATTCAGAAAGATATTATCTTTCTGCTAATAGTAGTGTGAAAAAAATAGCTGAATTTACTGAATGCCCACTTGATCAAGTTGAATCATGCTTAAAGTTAGTAAAGTGTATTGAAAGTAAAATTAATAAATAATTTTAATAAATTTTAGAAGACGGTTAAAAGTATTACATTTTTTAATCATCTTTTTTTATACACGTTTAAATATACTTATTTTAAGACAGTTATCAAACTTAATCCTAATTTAATATACCTAAATCAAAAGATAGTTATAGGCTAGCATTAAAATGCTAGTGTTTTTTGATCTTGTTTTTAGTCTTATTTTTGTCAAATATAAGCATATTTTTTGATAAATTATGGTTTAAAAATTGGTCTCAAAATATTGATATAACCCTTATAAACAAAGAAAAAACGTTGAGGATTAACGTTCCTATAATCACTATGGAATGGTTACCAAAGGGGTAATGTACATTTTTGATAAACGAATTTATTTGTACTTGATGCACTAATTATGGCACCTATTTCTATTTTTAAAATATTTTATAAATATTTCACTTTTAAAAGTTAAAGAAATAGATTTAGTTGTTGTCAAACAAATATTTATATTTGGTAATTTTTTTTATTAAATTTTAACTCTTTTAAGTTTTTGTAATTTCTAGTTGCTAAATCTATTATAACAAAGCCAATACCTAAACCTATATTAACTAATTCAGTTGTTAAATTTTTAAATGATGTAAACTCGTTTTTAGCATTATTAATAAGTTCAAGAACTTCTTTAACATATTTGTAAAACATTTTACACTTTTCAGTTAATCTCATCCCTTTATCACTTCTTAAGGATAAATTTCCACCTAATTGTTTCTCAATTTTTTTATTGATTGAGAAATAGCAAGTTGAGATGTAGTTCTTCACTTGATTTTGTCATATGTTTATTTTTTGCAACAATATAAAAAATTATATATAATTCTCAATATACATTCATTATAAGAAATACTTATGGTAATTATAACATAAATATATTTTACTTATCAATAAACGAGTAATAAAATATAATTGAAGGTGAGGGATAATATTATGAATTTTGAATTAATAAAGAATGAATTTATAAAATTCAAAACTGAAGAATTGTATTATATTAATAATATAGCTAAAATTAGCAGTGATAAAATATTATCAGAATTAGAGAAACTTGATATTTATAGAACATTAAACAATTATAAAATTAAATTAAATGAAATATTAAAAAAAATTTGGAGTACATTTCCAAAAGATGATAGTTTAACAAAAGAAAATTTAAAGGATGTAATTATTGAAATTGATTTAGAAAAAAATTATTTATCTTCATTAAACTTTCGTTATGATGAGCAAAAGAAAGTGGTATTAGAAAAATTATGGGTAGATCCAGAAACATTAAAATTTAAATTAACTATGAAATGCAGAAAATATTGGAGTATTGATTCAGATATAATACAAAATAATCAAAAATTAATAGAAAATCCTATATATATTTTTGTTGGTTATTATGATTCCTCTGAAGATTGTTTTGGACCATGTTTTGGAGAGCCAGATGATTATATTTATGGATTATATGAAAATATAAGTAATAGATATGAAGATAAAAAAGAAATACCTAAAAGAGAAATAAATGAATTTGAAAAAAATAAAATTATTATCTATTCAAAAACATATGTAAGTTCTTTTGAAATTAGAGAAATTTTTAAAGAAGAATTATTAAATGTCAAAAATACATCATTAAATGACTGTGTTCATCAAACTAAAAATCGAATTGAAGAATTAAACTATACAAGAAGTCCTGAGTATGAAGAAAAAGTTTTGTTAGAAAGAATTAATAAATTATATGCAAAAGTTAAATGTAAATTTATTCAAAAGGAAATATTATATAGTGGTAATTTTCTTGATATTTTAAGAGAAACATATAAATTACAAAATGGAAATATAGTTAAGAAAGAAAAGGTGATAAAAAATAGTGGTAAAAATTCTGTTATAGTAATAGCAATAACTCAAGATAAATATGTTATTACTTTTCAAAATAGGGTTAGAGATAAAATAATTGCAGAGTTTCCATCAGGATATATCGAAAATAATGAGGATCCAATAGAAACTGCAAAAAGAGAATTGAAAGAAGAAACAGGTTATATTTGTGATGATTTATTTATAATTGATGAAGCTTATACTTCTCTAGAAATTGATAATTCAATTACATATATTGTAGTTGCTAATAATTGCATTAAAAGTGATGAAAAAAATATTGATGGTACTGAATCTATGAATTATGGATTGTTTTCGAAGAAAGAATTAAAATATCTAATTTCTAGTAATATTATGAATGGTGCGATGAATAAATTAGCATATTACAATTTAGTTAATAATTTAGATGATTGCAATTGCACTTATATAACAAGCAATGAGAAGATTTATAAAAAATGCGATAAAAGATTGCTCCACTAAACGCTTTAAAATAAATTTTAGTTAATCGTAAAGAGATAATTAGTAGAATTTAATAAATAATATCTTCTTTTGTGCCTTTTTAACAAATAATTTTGCACTATTAAGATAATGACTAAGTGATTAGTCCTTGTTTGTGAATTTATTAATTATCTTGGAATAAATAAGGATTATGATACTGTTAATGAGAGTATGCATTTCAATATGCTATAAAAATTATAGTGATGATATAGTATGTTTTTATTCAGATAATGATCTTTATGTTAAATATGAATTTGAAAAAGAATTTACTAATACTATTACGGAAAACCATATAATGATTTTTGGCGGTGGCCTTTAAATTCTGAAAGCGGATATGCTGAATTTACATAATTATTAAAATATGCTTAGTAACACACATATAATGATTATGTCATTGTGCAATAGTATTTCTAAATTGTCAAAAAAAACTATCAAATTAATAATAGCTTTTAAAATACAAAATAAGACTCACACAAAGTGTGAGTAATTATCTCAATGGAGCAGTTGATAAGAAGGTTTTAAACCTTTTATCAAAAAAATATCCCTCACTTGTTAAATAAATTATATGATAATATCACATATAAATCAATAGTCATATAGGAATTTCTTGGCATTTATAGTATAATTGTATTAAGAAAAATCTTATTAAGGAGGGATTTTATGTTAGAAAATAATGATAAATATTTTGAAGTATTAAATGATATTAAGAAAACTTTAATTGTTACTAGAAACAAAATAGTTGAAAATGCAAATAAAGATTTAGTTTTAATGTATTATAATATCGGCTTAAAATTAATTGAGAACAATAAATGGGGTTCATCATTTATTGATACATTAGCAAAGGATTTAAAAGTTGAGTTTCCTACTTTAAAGGGTATGTCTGCAAGAAATCTGAGATATATGCAAAAATTTGCAACAGAGTTTGATAATGATGAATTTTTGCAACATCATGTTGCAAAATTACCTTGGTCTTCTATAACAACTATAATGGATCAAGTAAAAGATAAATGTCAAAGAGATTGGTATATTACGGAATCTATTCAAAATGGTTGGGCTAGACCTGTTATAGTTCACCAAATTGCAAGTAAATTATATGAAAGACAAGCATTATTAGAAAATAAAATTACTAATTTTGATGAAACATTACCATCTCCAAATAATGAACAAGCAAAAGAGCTATTAAAGAATCCATATATATTTGACTTTATAACTGCTGATAAAGATTTAAAAGAATTAGATATTGAAAGAGAACTTACTGCTAATATAACTAAGTTATTATTAGAGTTAGGAAATGGTTTTGCATTTGTTGGAAGACAATATCATTTAGAAATAGAAAATGAAGATTACTATATTGATTTATTATTCTATAATTTGAAAGTAAGAAGTTATGTTGTTATAGAATTAAAGACAACTGAATTTAAACCAGAATATGCAGGTAAACTTAATTTCTATTTGAGTGCAGTAGATAAATATATTAAAGATGAAAATGATAATCCTACATTTGGAATATTACTTTGCAAAGATAAAAAAAGAGTAACTGCTGAATTAGCATTAAAAGATATTAATAAACCTATCGGTGTAAGTGAATATAAAATTTTGTCAGAAATACCTGAGTTTTTAGAAAATACTCTTCCAAGTATCGAAGATATAGAAAAGAGATTGGAGGAAGATTCTGAATGAATATAAATATTGATAGAGTAAAAATTATTGTTACTATACCATTAGAAAATGTAGAAGAAGTTAGAAACGCTATATGTGAAGCTGGTGCAGGTGTTATTGGTAACTATACTCATTGTTCAATGTCTACTAAATGTGTAGGAACATTTAAACCAACTGATGAATCAAATCCATATATTGGAGAAAAAAATGACTTATAATTTGTTGATGAAGAAAAGTTAGAAGTTGTTTGTGATGTTAAGAAAGTAAAAGAAGTTATTTTGATATTAAGAAAGGTACATCCATATGAGGAACCTGCAATAGATATTATTCCTTTAATTGATGAAAATTACTTAGAATAGATGTAGTTTTGCTTTTTGAATGATAAAATATTATGTATTGTTTAAATAAATATTTATGGATATGATCTAAGACAATGGAAGTTCCTCATTGAAAGGGAAAAATGTAAATTGAGTAAAATAATACCGATGGTTTTTAATATAAATGAGTTAGAAGAAAATGCAAAAAATGGAGATGGATTATCTTGCTATATATTAGGTAGAAGTTATGATAGCGGTGAAAATGGTCTTGAACAAAATTTATACTGGTACAATCAAGGAAAAGAATTAGAAGATCCTAGCTGTATTTATGGCGTAGGTGCTTGTTACTATTTTGGAGATGGTGTTAAAGAAGATAAAAATAAAGCATATGGACTTTTTATTAAAGCATATCAACCTCTATTAAAATTAATAGGACAAGAAAAGAATATTCCAAACAGACAAGCTTTTTCTATGTTTTGCTTAGGTACTTATTATTATTTTGGTTTTGGAGATATAAAAAAAGATGATAATACTGCTTTTAAATTAATTTATGATAGTGCAATGAAATGTCATATAGCTGGTATATATGATTTAGGTGCAAATTTTTATTATAATGGAGTTGGAACTGAAAGAGATTTAGAACTTGCTTCAAATTATGGATTACCAAGAGCAATAAAAAAACTTCAAGAATATAAAAGTACATATGATAACGTGATAAATATTCATAAAAAAGTGAAATAGTAAAGGAAAATATAATTATGAAAATTAATACTGAAAATATTCAAATAAGATTGTGTAATTCTAATGATGTTGATGATATTCATAAAATAGAAAATATTGTAATAGATAATTTTAAGGAAAATGAAAAAGGATATTTTCTTCCTTTTAAAAAAGAAACGTATTTAAGAATAGTTAATGACCCAATTAATGATGGAGAAATATATGGTGCATTTTTAGATAATAAAATGATAGCATGGATAATTTTATCAGTATCTAATATAATGAAACAAATTAAAAGTTATATACCTGATATAGAAGGAAAATGTGCCGGTATAGATGGTGTAATAGTATTGCCTGAATATAGGGGAAATCATCTTCAAAATATATTAGTAGAACATTTAGAGAAAAGAGCTAAAGAATTAGGTATCAATAATATTGTGGCAGAAGTAACTTTTGGAAATGATTATAGTTTAAAAAATCTTCAAAGTATGGGATACGAAATAAAAACTTGGTATCAAAAAGATGAAAATATTAAACGACATATTTTATTAAAAAGATTGGAGGACAATCAATGATTATTACTAAAAACATTTTAGATGAAAAAGTTCCTAAGGAAATGATTCCTACTAGACTTGATAGTGCTATGAACTTATATACTAATGTTAGCTATAAAGGTAAAACAGGAATCATTGTATATAATACAAATCCTACTACTTGGAATTGTTTATATTCTTTTTATGAATTAAACCATAAATTTACAATAGATGAATACAACTTTGGTAAAGGAGATATTACATATAGTGAATTAATTAAAGAATATCAAAAAGTATATAAGGAAATATATGAAGATAAAAAAGGAAATATCAAGAATGTAAGAATGCAAACTTTAATTGACGAGTATAAAAAGACTTTTAATTTAAAAGATGTTCATATAAGTGATGAATTACTTCCAATTTTTGAATTAAAATATTCTAAGTCAAAAAATGTTTGGACTTTATATTATTTTGAAAATTATGTTGCTAATAGTGTAGATAATTTTGATGATTTGTTAAATCAAAAATTATATGAACAAAAAATATTACCATTAGATTCTTCCATAAAAGAATTAGATGGTGTAGATTTAACAAGTAATATTCCAATATCTACTATCTATTGAATCTAATATAGAAAAATTAAATAATAATTTAATGAAAGGAGAATTCGTAATGAAGAACTATTATATTATTCATGGATTTATGGGAAGTAATATAGAAAATTGGTTTCCTTGGTTTAAAGAACAAATTGATTCTGATAAATCTTTGTGTGTAATTCCACAATTTCCTATAGAGATAGATAAACATAATTATAATGAATGGAAAAAATTATTAGATGTATACTATAAAGAGTTTAATATGATTAACAATGATTCTGTTATTATAGGACATTCTACGGGTAGTATTTGTGCTCTTAAATATGTGTTAGAGAATAAAATTGAAATTGATAAATTAATATTAGTAAGTGGTTTTAATAATTATTTAGCACCTAATGAAAATGATATACACAATAAAATTAATCCGACTTATTATGTAGATGAAAATGAAATTAAAGAAATTAAAAAATATGCTAATGAGATAATTTGTATTTATGGAGATGACGATCCCTATATTCCACAAGACGTATTTCATAAATTTGCTGAATTAATAGATGCCAAAGAAGTTATTATAAAAAATGGTGGTCATCTAAATACAAATTCAGGATATACTGAGTTTAATGAACTACTTAAATATGTTTAATAACACACGATAATTACAATGTCAATTTGCAAGTGTGTTTTTCTAAATTGTCAAAATTTATATTAAAAGCTATGAAATTAATCATAGCTTTTAATATGCAAAATAAAACTCACACAAAGTGTGAGTAATTCTCTCAATGGAGCGGGTGACGAGAATCGAACTCGCGTAGTCAGCTTGGAAGGCTGGAATTCTACCATTGAACTACACCCGCAATAACAGTAGGCAATATTAATTATACACTAATTTATATCATTGTCAATATGTTTAAATAAAAAAAACAAAAATCCTGAATTTTAATTTGAAATTCCGCTTTTTGCAAAAAACGGAAATTAGTTTGATTATAGTATAATAAAATGTAAAATCAAGGGCGAATGTAATGAGTTTATAAAACCCTTGATTTTTAAATTTTATTGATTATAATAAGCATAACAAATAAAGCTTGTCTTTATTTGTTATCAACAAATTAATCAAGCATCCATATAATTCTATGATGCTCTATATCATTGAAAACGGAATTAAGTTTTAAAAACGGAATTAACCCCGCATTTTTGTCGTGGAAAAATTTGTACATTTTTGGACAAAATTATAGACTTATTTCCGTTTTATATATTATTTTTCAGAAATAAGTCTTGTATTTTAAATATTTGATAAAAAAGCGGAATTTAGTCAAAAAATTCACGAAAAAAACAAAAATTTATATAAAATATTGCCTTTGTTTTTTAAACATATTATAATCTCTTATAGAGGTGACTAATTATGGATTCTAATATGAAAAGAAGTATTATTCTTGAACATTATCAAAATCCTAAAAATAAAGGATTAATTGATGACAATTCATATATAAAAATTAATATGAATAATGAAAGTTGTATTGATGAAATTAATTTAATGGTTAAATTAGAAAACAATAAAATAGTTGATATAAAATTTGATGGAGAAGCATGTGCTATTTGTACAAGTTCAACATCCATAATGATAGAAACTTTAATAGGAAAAACACTTGAAGAAGCAACAAATATATTCAATAATTTTAATAATATGTTAGATGAAAAAGAATATGATAGTAATATTTTAGAACAAGCTAATGTTTATGATGATATATATAAACAACCAAATAGAAAAAAATGTGCATTACTTCCATGGTGGGGAATAGAAAAAGTATTAAATAAAGAAGAAAATGATAAAAAAATTAATAAATAAGACTATTTTTGATAGTTTTCTTTTTCTTTTTTTTGTATAATGTTTTATAATGACTATAATATTATAGTGTTAATATATGATGAAAATTACTAGAAAGGAACTAATCAAATAGTATATTTAATTAATATGTTTATGATTATGTGTGATGCAAATGATTACAAAAGAAAAAGGTTTATCACGAGAAAAGGTAATAGAAATTTCAAAAACTAAAAAAGAACCAAAATGGATGACAGATTTTAGGTTAATGGCTTTTGAAAAATTTATGCAACTACCTAATCCCAATTTTGGGCCTGAATTAAAAATTGATTTTGATGATATAAATTATTATAAAAGAATAGATGATAAAGTTTATAATAATTGGGATAATGTACCAAAACAAGCCAAGGAAACATTTGATAAACTAGGTTTAAGACAAGCAGAATGCAAATACCTAGATGGTATGGGTGCACAGTATGATAGCGAAGTTATATATCATAATATGATTGAGGAACTAGAAAAAAAGAATGTTATTTTTTGCGATACAGATACAGCGTTAAGAAAATATCCTCAACTTTTTAAAGAATATTTTAATAATCTTGTTAAATTTGATGAGAACAAATATACGGCTTTAAATGGTGCGGTATGGAGTGGTGGAACATTTATTTATATTCCTAAGAATACAAAGTTAGATAGACCACTCCAAAGTTATTTTCGAATTAATACCAAAAATATGGGTCAATTTGAAAGGACAATAATAATTGTCGATGAAAATAGTGAACTTCATTATATGGAAGGATGTACTGCTCCAACATACACATCTGATTCTCTTCATGCAGCTGTTGTTGAAATTTATGTAAAAAAAGGAGCTAAATGTCGATATACAACTATTCAAAACTGGTCTAATGATGTTTATAATCTTGTTACTAAAAGAGCCCAAGTGGAAGAAAATGGTATTATGGAATGGATAGATGGAAATATAGGATCTAAAATGAATATGAAATATCCTTCTTGTATCTTAACAGGTGAAGGAGCACATGGTACTTGTATATCTATTGCCGTAGCAGGACGTGGACAAGTTCAAGATGCAGGTGCCAAAATGATTCATCTAGCACCCCATACAACAAGTGAAATTATTAGTAAGTCAGTTGCATCTAGCGGTGGAAATGCAAGTTATAGAGGTACAGTTAGAATAGGTAAGAAAGCAATGCATTCTAAAAGTACGGTTAAATGTGATACTATTTTATTAGATGATTACTCTAAAAGTGATACTATTCCTAAAAATATCGTTGAAAATAATTCTAGTTATCTTGAACATGAAGCAACAGTTTCAAGGATAAGTAAAGAAAAATTATTTTATTTAATGTCTCGTGGAATTAATGAAGAAAAAGCTAAAGAACTACTTGTTATGGGATTTATTGATCGATTTAGAGAAGAATTACCAATGGAATATGCTGTAGAACTTAATGCTTTATTAAAAAATTATTTTTAGTATAAAAAAGTTTTTCTTTAATGTTTTTTATACAAATTTGGGAAATCTGTATACAGAAATCGGAAATCTGTATACTTTTTTTATACAGATATTTCTTTTTTCTCATTTGCGTTATTATAAAGAATCATATATATTGGTTGCGAAAGGAGGGAAAACTTATGCTTAATCAGGCTGTTTTGGTTGGAAGATTAGTAAAAGATCCAGAATTACATGAAACGGAATCTGGAAATAAAGTAACTAGTATTACACTTGCTGTTCCAAGAAATTTTAAGAATGTAAATGGTGAATATGATACAGATTTTATTTCTTGTGTATTATGGAAAGGTGTTGCTGAAAATACAGCTACATATGTAAAAAAAGGTGATTTAGTAGGTGTAAAAGGTCATTTACAAACACGAAATATGGAATTTGATAATGAAGTTAAAAGAAATATAACAGAAGTAGTTGCTGAAAAGGTTACTTTTTTATCTAGTAATAGAAATAAAGAGGAAAATTAGCAATATTAAAACAGATACCTTATAATGAGGTATCGTTTTGTTTACTACTAAGTTTTTTAATATCGTTATAAAAGATTTCATCCGGCGTCATATGAAAAACATCTGCAATTTTAACAGCCATATCATATGATAATCTGCGTTGATTATTTTCTATTTGCCAGTAAAATGGCTTACTTATGCATAACTTATTTGCCATATGCTGATAACTATAATTATGTTCTTCTCTTAAACTTTTTAATTTATTCATTTTAACCACCAACCCTTATATTAATTATAAGTTAATTATGACTTTTTTTCAATTAAAATGTTATCTAATAATTAATTTTATAGATATGTAAAGCATAATGTAAATACGGTTTTAATTTAAGATTGATGTTGGTATAATAATAATGGTGATAATAAATGAATATAATAGATATAATTGAGAAAAAGAAAAAGAATATAGAACTATCAAAAGATGAAGTTACATATTTTATTAATGGTTATTTAAGTGGTGAGATTGCTGATTATCAAGCAAGTGCTCTTTTAATGGCTATTTATTTTAATGGTATGTCTGATGAGGAAACTTTTAATTTAACAGAAGTCATGCTAAATAGTGGTAATAAAATAGATTTATCATCTATTAATGGGATTAAGGTTGATAAACATTCAACAGGCGGAGTTGGAGATAAAACAACCATTATTCTTGCCCCTTTAGTTGCGTCAACTGGTGTATGTGTTGCTAAAATGAGTGGTAGAGGACTTGGACATACGGGTGGAACGATTGATAAATTAGAATCTATTGATGGCTTTAATACATCACTTAAAGAAGAGGACTTTATTAAACAAGTTAATGATATCAAAGTGGCTGTCACTGGTCAAACAGGAAATGTTGCCCCTGCCGATAAGAAGATTTATGCTTTAAGAGATGTTACAGGTACAGTAAATTCTATTCCTTTAATTGCTTCTAGTATTATGAGTAAAAAGTTAGCTAGTGGTGCTGATAAAATTGTTATTGATTTAAAAGTAGGAAATGGTGCCCTTATAAATAATATAGAAGATGCTAGAAAACTTGGACACTTAATGGTTAATATTGGTAAGAAGTTTGATAAACAAGTAATATGTTATTTAACCAATATGAATGAGCCACTTGGGAATAGTATAGGTAATGGACTTGAGGTTTTAGAAGCCATAGACGTATTAAATAATAAAGGACCAGAAGATTTAAGAAATTTAGTTATTGAACTTGGTGGTGCTATGGTAAGCTTAGGAAAAAATATTTCTCTTGACGCTGCTAAAGAAGAAGTAAAATCTAATTTAGAAAATGGAAAAGCATATAATAAGTTCTGCGAATTTGTAAAATATCAGGGTGGTAATATACACGATATTAAGATTGCTAAAAGTATTTTTTCTCTTAAAAGTAGTGTAAGTGGCTTTATAACGAGTATTGATACATTAAAACTTGGTGAAATAGCTCGTATGCTAGGTGCAGGAAGACTTACTAAAGATGATAAAATAGATTATGGCGTTGGTATTGTTTTAAACAAAAAAGTTGGTGATTTTATTATTGAAAATGAAGAATTACTTAAGATATATTATAATGAAAAAGATATTTCTATAGGTGATGTGTTGTCATGCTTTACGATAGAAAAAGATTATCATGAAAAAGAACCATTAATTTATGAAAAAATCGCATAAATAAATTTGTAAACTTTTGTCAACATTTGTAATTTTAGTTGAAAGAAAATAAAAGGTATTATATTATTAATTAGTAGAGGAGTGATAAGATGATATATCCATCTATCGATAAACTATTGAATCAGGTTGGTTCAAAGTATTTATTAGTAAACATTGTTTCTAAAAGAGTTCGTGAAATGAAGGCTACAGGTCATTATCAAATGGCTTCAAAAGACTATGTTTCTAAAAAAGATATTGGTAAAGCTTTAGAAGAAATATCTAAAGATATGATTCATTTAAAGGATAATTAGTTAGAGTTAAACTAGTTATTTTTTTTTGTTTACTTTTTTTCAAACTAAGGTATAATAATATAAGAAAGAAAGCCAAATTGAAATAAGCAAGGGATGATAAAATGGATAAAATTATTGTAAAAGGTGCACGTGAAAATAATTTAAAAAATATAAGTATAGAATTGCCTAAAAATAAACTTATTGTTATGACAGGGGTAAGTGGTAGTGGTAAAAGTAGTCTTGCCTTTGATACTATTTATGCTGAAGGACAAAGACGTTATGTTGAAAGTTTAAGTGCATATGCAAGACAGTTTTTGGGTGGTAGTGAAAAACCAGATGTTGATAGTATTGAGGGACTTAGTCCATCTATAAGTATTGATCAAAAAACAACTAATAAAAATCCGCGAAGTACTGTTGGAACGGTTACAGAAATATATGACTATTTAAGACTCTTATATGCTAGAATTGGTATTCCATATTGTCCTATTCATCATAAGCCAATTACAAGTCAAAGTATTGAAGAAATGACTAATCAAATTCTAAAATTAGAAAATGGTACAAAAATAAGAGTATTAAGTCCCGTTGTTCATGGGGAAAAGGGAACATTTAAAGATTTATTCAGTTCACTTATGAAAGATGGATACATTAGATTGCGTGTTGATGGTGAAGAATTAGAAACTAGTGAAGCCAAAGAACTAGAAAAAAATAAAAAACATAATATAGATGTTATAGTCGATAGATTAATTATTAGAGAAGATATTAGAAGCAGATTATATGAAGCTATTGAGGCAGCATCCAAATTATCACATGGTAAAGTTGTTATTGATGTCATTGGTGCTGATGAGATTATTATGAGTGAAACTTACGCATGTCCTGAATGTGATTTTTCTCTTCCTGAACTTGAACCAAGAATGTTTTCCTTTAATGCACCTTATGGTGCTTGCCCTGATTGTAAGGGACTTGGTGTTAAATTAAAGATAGATGAAGATTTAATTATACCAAATCGTGATCTTAGTATTAATGATGGAGCAATCGTAGCTCTTAATTTGAGTGATGAAAATAGTATTTATAGTACACAAATTACTGCTGTGGCAAAACATTATGACATTGATTTAAATATACCAGTAAAAAAACTAGAAAAAGAAAAATTAAATTATATTTTATATGGATCAAAAGATATACTAGATTTTCATTATGTTTCTAAAAATGGTAATACAAGAAATAGTAAAGATTATTATGAAGGCGTTATACCTAATTTAGAAAGACGTTATATTGAAACAAAAAGTGGTTGGATTAGAGACTGGATTGAACAATTTATGACTGAACTACCTTGTCCAACATGTCATGGCTCTAGACTTGATGATTCAGTATTATCTGTTCTTGTTGGAAAAAAGAATATTTATGAATTGACATTGCTTAGTATTGAAGAATTGCACGCCTTCTTTAATAATTTAAAACTTAATAAAGAACAACAAGAAATATCTAATTTAATTATTAAAGAAATTAATTCAAGATTAAGTTTTTTAATAAATGTTGGTTTGTCATATCTTACACTTGCACGCAGTGCTGGTACTCTATCAGGAGGTGAAGCACAACGTATTAGACTTGCAACCCAAATAGGTTCAAGACTAACAGGCGTTTTATATGTACTTGATGAACCATCTATTGGGCTACATCAAAGGGATAATAATAGACTTATCAATTCTTTAAAAGAAATGTGTGATCTTGGAAATACTTTAATTGTTGTTGAACATGATACGGATACAATGCTTGCTAGTGATTATTTGGTTGATATTGGACCTGGTGCAGGACTTCATGGAGGTACAGTTGTTGCAGAAGGAACTCCAGAAGAGGTAATGAACAATAAAAATAGTTTAACAGGAAAGTATTTAACAGGAGAATTAAAAATAGAGGTCCCTAAAGTAAGACGAACTGGTAATAAAAAGTATTTAGAAGTAAAAGGTGCTAAAGAAAATAATTTAAAAAACATTAATGTTAAAATTCCACTTGGAACATTTACTTGTGTAACAGGAGTAAGTGGTAGTGGTAAAAGTACACTTGTAAATGAAATAATATATAAAGCTGTATTTAATAAAGTTTATAAAGGAAAAGAAAAAGTAGGTAAATGTAGAGAAACTAAGGGATTAGAACATATTGATAAAGTAGTTGATATTTCACAAACACCGATTGGTAGAACACCAAGAAGTAATCCTGCAACATATGTTGGTGTTTTTGATGATATTCGAGATTTGTTTGCAACCACAAAAGAGGCTAAATTAAGAGGTTATGATAAGAGTCGTTTTTCCTTCAATGTTAAAGGTGGCAGGTGTGAGGCATGTTGGGGAGATGGTGTAAAGAAAATAGAAATGCATTTCTTGCCAGATGTTTATGTACCATGTGATGTATGTGGAGGAACAAGATTTAATCATGAAACCCTTGAAATAAAGTATAAGGGTAAAAATATTTATGATGTTCTAGAGTTAAGAGTAGAAGAAGCACTTGAATTTTTTGAAAATGTACCTAAGATTAAAGCCAAGTTACAAATGCTTGTTGATGTTGGTTTGTCATATGTAAAACTTGGACAAAGTGCTCCAACCTTATCAGGAGGAGAGGCAGGTAGAGTAAAACTTGCTAAAGAATTGCAGAAAAAACCAACTGGTAAAAGTTTATTCATTTTAGATGAGCCAACAACAGGTCTTCATACAGATGATATCAAGAAATTGCTTGTTATATTGCAAAGAATAGTTGATAATGGTGATACGGTTCTTGTTATTGAACATAACCTAGATGTTATTAAAGTTGCGGATTATATTATTGATTTAGGTCCAGAAGGTGGTGACGGTGGTGGACAAATAGTTGCAACCGGAACTCCTGAAAAAATTGCTGAAGTAGAGGAAAGTTATACTGGTCAGTTCCTTAAAAAATTATTATAAATATCTAAAAAAGAATGAGTTTTCATTCTTTTTTTGTGCATTTTATCAGGAAATTAAAAAAAATTGAAAAAAAGTATTGTCAAATGAAATAAAATCATGTATACTTAAGTAGTCAAATGTTGTTATGTGGACCTGTAGCTCAGTTGGTTAGAGCACACGCTTGATAAGCGTGGGGTCATAGGTTCAAGTCCTATCAGGTCCACCATTTAATTTGGCCTGTTGGTGAAGTGGTTGAACACACATGCCTTTCACGCATGCATTCACGAGTCCGAATCTCGTACAGGTCACCAAATCGATAACTAACCTTGAAAAATATTTCAAGGTTTTTATTTACTTATGCAGGAATTTGTGCTATGATAACGGTATTATTTAAAGGGGTGTTTTGATGTATACAAAAAGACAAATTGAAATTATGAAAGTGTTATTATTAAATTGGGGTAATGATGAAACTATATCAGCATTATCTCTTGAAGCAGAAAAATTGACTATTTTATCTAATTGTTTAAATTATTTATTAATTAGTAATAATCTATTATCTAGTGATGAATATTTTAATCGCATTATTTTAGCTAAAACTGCAATGGAGGCTTGCCCAGATATTTTTGCTCATTATAATCCAAATGAAAAAAGTTTAAGTTTGAATTTTAATGATGATGAAAAAGTATCATTGCTAGCACATTTTAAAACAGATATTTCTAATAATATAGATAAAATAAATGAAATTGGAAAGACACTAGTTATGCAAAATAGTGATTGTTTTTCTTGTAATGTTAAAATAAAGAAAATATAAATATGATATAAAAGTCATATTTTTTTGGTAGGTGAATAATTATGAATGGTATAATACTTGTAAATAAACCATATGGATATACCAGTAGAGATGTTGTAAATATATTATGTAAAAAATTTAAAACGAAAAAAATTGGTCATACAGGTACACTTGATCCAATTGCAACAGGCGTTCTTATTCTTTGTATAGGATCGGCAACGAAGCTAGTTGAGGCACTTACCTTGGATGATAAGGAATATATCGCGACAGTTGAACTTGGTACATTAACAGATACTTTGGATAATACAGGAAATGTTATTAAAGAAGAAAAAACTAACTTAAATGTTAATCAAATAAAGAAAGCCTTAGAGAAAATGCAAGGTGTTTATGACCAAGAAGTACCTATATATTCTGCTGTTAAAATAAATGGTAAAAAACTTTATGAATATGCAAGAGAAGGGATAAATATTGAATTACCAAAACGTATGGTTAATATTAAAAGCCTTGAACTTATAAATAATATCAAATATGAAAATAATAAAACTACTTTTCAAATTAGATGCCATGTAAGTAAGGGAACGTATATTCGAAGTTTAGTTAATGATATTGCACATGAACTTGGTACTGTTGGTACAATGACATCTTTAAACAGAGTTAAACAAGGCATATTTAATATATCTGACTCTTATACACTAGAAGATATAGAAAATGATAATTACAAATTATTATCTATAAAAGAAGCCCTTAGTAATGTTAAACAAGTTATCGTATCAGGTGAAGAACTTTTTAAAATAAAAAATGGTACAAGATTAGAAAATATTTATCATAGTGACAAAGTATTATTTTTAGATGAATTTAATAATGAGATTGCACTATATAAAACATTAGATAATGATAATAAAATAATAAAAGTATATAAAATGTTTTAAGGATGTAGGTGATATAATGTTTAATACACTTAAGGAAAAAATAATTGATATTGTAGGAGTAAGTAATTATAGAAAAGCTAAATTGCTTCCTTTAGATAGTGTTCAAAATCAAAAGGTTTTAACTATTCTTGGCAATAGTAAAATATATAAATATAAAGTTGATTCAATTAATAATGATAATACATATAAGGTTGAAATAATTATGCAACATAATGAAGTTATTGGATCTAATTGTACTTGTCCTATGTGTGATGAAACAGGATCTTGCAAACATATTGCTCTTGTTCTTATCAAATATGGAAGTGAAATATTTCCTAATCTTTTAAATGAAGAAATAAAGGTTGAAAATGAACTCGAAACATCTCAAAAAATAATTAATGATTTATATAATCTTAATGGTAATTATGATCATAAAACTGTTTTAAACTTAGAGATTGAACTTAGACAGGTCTCAGGATATGGAAGAGGTGGAGTATATGTTTATCTAAAAGTAGGTGAAAATAAATTATATTCACTTAATAATAAACTATCCTTATTTTTAAATACATATAATGGTTTTTATGAATCTTATGAATTTGGTAAACAATTTTCCTATAATCCATCTATACAAAAATTTAACGAAGTTGATAGTAAAATAATTGATTATATTGATAGTATTTATGATAATGAACATAATTATTATGAATCTGCTCCATTATTAAAAGGAAAACAAATCATAGATTTTTTAAATTTATTAGAAAATAAGGAATTTAATGTTTATCCATATTATCATTTTAATGGTTTTATTAAACAAAATCCTTTTGAATTTAAAATAACAAAACATGATGATTTATATAATTTAACTTATGATGCTGATTATAAATACTTATTTGTTAATAATTTTATTATAAAAGATAATTTACTTTATCAAATAGATAAAGAACTTGCTAATGTACTTACAATTATGAATAAATATAAAACAAATAGTTTAACTTTTGAAAAAAAAGATTTATCTAAATTGGTAATAGGTATGGGCAATAAAGTATTAGAAGAAAAGACTAGTTATGATGAAGGAATTAAAGATGATTTTGTTATAATAAAACCTAAAACAGAATTATATTTTGACTTTTTAGATAATGTTATTTGTAATATAAAATTTAATTATAAAGGAACAGAACTATATTATGGAAACGATAATAATAGCATTTTACGTAATTATGAGTATGAAAATAGTGTTGTATCTGATGTTATTAGTCATAATTTTAACTATGTTGATAATAAGTTTGTATTAAATGATCTAGATGATTTTGATATTTTTTTAGATAAAACATTACCTGAATTAAAACAAAAGTATGATATATATACAAGTGAAAAATTAGATAATACTAAAATAATTGAAAAAACACATATAGTATCACATTTTTCTATAGGTACAGATAATATCTTTAAATATGATTTTAATTTAGATGGTATAGATACAAGTGAAATATCACATATATTTGATAGTCTTAATAATAAAAAGAAATATTATAAATTAAAAAATGGTAATGTTATTAATCTTCAAAATGAAAATTTAAAAGAATTTAATAATTTAACAAATGATTTAAATATAAATCCCAATAATATAGAAAATAATCATGAATATACTATTCCTAAATATAGGGCTATTTATTTAGATAGTTTAAAATATAATATGGTTAAAACAAATAATTTATTTGATGAATTTATAAATAAATTTAAAAAATATAAGAATATTTCATTAGATATAAATGATGATATTTTAAGAGAGTATCAAGTAGTTGGTGTTAAATGGCTTTATAATATATATAAATGTGGTTTCGGAGCTATTCTTGCTGATGAAATGGGTTTAGGAAAGTCTATTCAAATTATTTATTTTATTAAACAGTTAATTAAAGAAAACAGCGATTATAAATTCTTAATTGTTGCTCCAACATCACTTATATATAACTGGGAAAATGAATTTAATAAATTTGGTAATGACTTAAAATATAAAGTAATTGCTGGTACCAAAAAAATACGAAATGAAATATTTGATAGTATAAGTAATACTAATATTATAATTACAACATATGGTTTATTAAGAGAAGACTTTGATATATATAAAGATTATCATTTTGAAGTTATGATTATTGATGAAGCTCAAAATATTAAAAATCCTAAAGCCCTTATTACAAAAACAGTTAAAAATATTAATAGTAGTATTAAGTTTGCTTTAACAGGTACACCACTTGAAAATTCTGTAACAGAATTATGGAGTATTTTTGACTATATTATGCCTGGATATTTAAATAGTTTAACATATTTTCAAGCAAAGTATAATATAAAAGAGATGGATGATGAAGCATTAGATATATTAAAATCACTTGATAAGCAAATAACTCCATTTATATTAAGACGTAAAAAAAGCGATGTTCTTAAAGATTTACCGGATAAAATAGACAATAATATATATCTAGATTTGTATCCTGAACAAAAGAAAGTATATGTAGAACAATTAAAAAAGACAAAAGAGGAAATGGACGAAATAATAAGTTCAGAAGGATTCCTTAAAGCAAGATTTAAAATATTACAATTGTTAACAAGATTAAGACAAATTTGTATTGATCCAAAACTTGTTTTTGATGAATATAAAGGTGAAGCTATTAAAATAGATACTATTACGAGTTTAGTAAAAGATATTGTAAAAAATAATCACAAAATACTTATTTTTACTAGTTATAAAAAAGCCTTAGAAATTGTCATGAAAAGTTTTGAAAAAGAAAATATTACATATTATATAATTGATGGATCAGTATCTAGTAAAAAAAGAGCAGAATTAGTTGATGCCTTTAATAATGATAATACAAATGTTTTCTTAATTATGCTTAAAGCTGGTGGAACTGGTCTTAATTTAACTAGTGCTGATGTTGTTATTCATTTAGATTTATGGTGGAACCCACAAGTTGAAAATCAAGCAACAGATAGAGCACATCGTATTGGTCAAAAAAAGACAGTTGAAGTTATTAGACTTATTTGTAAAGGAACAATTGAAGAGAGAATTCTAGAACTACAAAATAAAAAGAGATTATTAAGTGATGCTTTGATAGAAGGAGATGTCAGGGATCAAAACATGATTTCTAACTTAGATGAAAAAGAAATTAGAAATTTACTTTCTTTTAGTGATGAAGATTAAAAAAGACTTGATTATTCATAAATAATAGTGTATATTAAATATGTACTTATTCTTGGATTTGAGAATCTCCAACTTTTATCTAAGTATAAGGGAATATAAGAAAAGGAGAGATTAAAATGGCTTTAACAAAAGAAGCAAAAGCAGAAATTGTAAAAAAATATGGAAAGACAGCTAATGATACAGGTTCAGCAGAAGTTCAAATTGCTATTCTAACTGAAGAAATTAAGAACTTAACTGAACATTTAAAAGAACACAAACATGATTTCCATTCAAGACGTGGTTTACTAAAGAAAGTTGGTAAAAGAAGAAGTTTACTAAACTATTTAGTTGAAAACGATGTTACAAGATATCGTGAAGTTGTTAAATCATTAGGTTTAAGAAAATAATTTATAAATAAAAGTAGGCACTCTTTTTTTGAGTGCCTTTATTTGTAAAAAGAGGTAAATAATTATGAATATAGATAGAGTTTATGTTGCTCTTATTAAACAGGCAACAGGTAGAACACTTAATCGTGCAAATGGTATTGTTCTTTTATCAAAAGATGTAAGATATACGCTTGTTTATGCAAAAAAGAATAAAGGTAAGAGATATGATTATTATGATTTATATACAGGAGAAAAGTATAGAAAATCTACTGGTTGTTTAGTAGTTGGTGATATTTATATTGATTTATCAAACACTATCCCTTATAGACAATACTTATATGATTATTATGAAAATAATAAAATTGACAATATTAAAATTAAAAATAAAATGTTTAAGAAAAAAATGTTAACACTATTTAATGATACAAAAGATAATATATCTAGATAATATCAATTGTAAATGATAAAATATAAAGTAAAGGGGGAAATAAAATGAAAATAGATAATGTTTATGTTGCTAGTGTTTTTGTCGCTACTAATTCAGTTCATGAAAATAAAGATAATGAGGCAAGTTTAAAAATATCATTTAAATTATTAAAACAGGCTCTTATATATATAAAACAAAATAATATGGGAGAAAATGTATATATAGATTTAGAAACAAAACAAAAGTATAGAATAAAGGATGCTTATTGTGATATTGGATATTTATGTATAGATCCAGAACAATTAACTCCTTTTAGAGTTTATTTATATAATGAACAACAAAAAAATAATGAATTAGTTGTAAAAAACAGTATACCAAAAAGAAAAATATTAACAATATTTAATGAAACAAATAAAGAAAATAATATATCTAAGTAGTATTAAGAATAGTTAATTTTGTAATATATGATACAAGGAGGGAAAAATAAAATGAAAATAGATAATGTTTATGTTGCAGTTATTAATGCTGTAATTTCTCATAATATAGTAGATATGGGGGCAGTAGTTAAATATGGATACGAATTTATACCAATAAAAATTGCCATTATATATTCAAAGTATAATTACCCTGGAACTGAATATTATGATTTACAAACTGGTGAAAAATATAATACATTAAAAAATTATCCTGAAAATGGGGATTTAATAGTTGATGTAAAAAAAATGACTCCTTATAGAGATTTTTTATATAATGAACAGTTAAAAAATCCTCATCTAAAAGTGAAAGATAATATGTTTAAAAGAAAAATATTAACAATATTTAATGATGCACAAAAAAGAGGTAAAATGGAGGTAAGAAATGAAAAAAATATTTGAGCTAGATTTTAGAGGAAGAAAACTTATAGTAGAACATGGGGAACTTGCCAAACAAGCACATGGGGCTGTTCTAGTAAGATATGGAGATACAGTTATTCTATCTACAGCAGTGGTATCAAAGAATGCGAATGTATTGTCTGACTTTTTCCCATTAATGGTTCTTTATCAAGAAAAACTATATTCTGTAGGTAAAATACCAGGTGGATTTATTAAAAGAGAAGGTAGACCTACTGAGAATGCTACACTTGCTGCACGTATGATTGATAGACCAATGCGTCCACTTTTTCCTGAAAATTTTAGGAATGAAGTCCAAATTGTTAATACTGTCCTTTCTGTAGATCAAGATAATTCACCAGAAATGGCAGCAATGTTTGGATCATCACTTTGTACATGTATAAGTAAAATTCCTTTTAACGGACCAATTGCAGGCGTAAAAGTTGGTAGAGTAAATGGTGAATTTGTTATAAATCCAACAGCAGAACAAGTTGAATTATCAGATATTGATTTAACAGTTGCTGGAACAAAAGAGGCTATTAATATGGTTGAAGCAGGTGCAAAAGAGGTTTCTGAAGAAGATATGTTAGCAGCTCTTATGTTTGGACATGATGCTATAAAAGAATTAATTGCTTTTGAGGAGCAAATTATTGCTGAAATTGGCGAAGAAAAAATGGCATATGATGTACTAGAAATAGCTGATGAATTAAGAGATGAAGTATCTAAACTAGCAAGTGACTCACTAAATCACGCTCTTAGAATAAAAGATAAGTTAGAAAAATACGCTGCAATTGATAAAATAAAAGAAGATATTGTTTTAAAATATACCGAAGAAAATAGTAATTTAAAGGATAATGAATTAAATGAACTAATTACCAAGGTAAAATTAGTTTTAGAAGAAATCGAATACGATATTTTTAGAAAAATAGTTGTTAAAGAAAAAACACGTGCTGATGGAAGAACTATGACAGAAATTAGACCACTTTCAACCGATATTGACTTACTTCCAAGAACACATGGATCAGCTCTTTTTACAAGAGGTCAAACACAAAGTTTATCTGTTGTAACGCTTGGAGCTCTTGGTGAACATCAAATAATTGATGGTTTAAGTTTAGAAGATGAAAAAAGATTTATGCTTCATTATAATTTTCCACAATTTAGTGTTGGTGAAACAGGAAGATATGGTGCACCAGGAAGAAGAGAAATTGGACATGGAGCTCTTGGTGAAAGAGCACTTGCTCAAGTTATTCCATCTGAAGATGAATTCCCTTATACAATAAGAGTTGTTTCTGAAATCCTTGAAAGTAATGGTTCATCATCACAAGCAAGTATTTGTGCAGGATGTATGGCCTTAATGGCAGCAGGAGTACCAATAAAAGCACCTGTTGCGGGAATTGCTATGGGGCTTATTACAGATGGTGATGATTATACTATCTTAACTGATATTCAAGGTATGGAAGATCATTTAGGAGATATGGATTTTAAAGTTGCAGGTACTAAAAATGGTATATGTGCTCTTCAAATGGATATTAAAATTAAAGGTATAACTAAACAAATTTTAAAAGAAGCTCTTGCTCAAGCAAAAGAAGCAAGATATCAAATTCTTGACGTTATTACAAAACAAATACCAGAACCACGTAGTGAGGTAAGTAAGTATGCACCAAAAACAAGAACATTTATGATTGATCCAAACAAGATTAAAGATGTTATTGGTAAAGGCGGAGAAATGATTACTAAAATTATTTGTGAAGCCAGTGGTGTAAATACTGTAACTGATGTAAATGCCGTTAAAGTTGATTTAGAAGACGATGGTAGAGTTATTATATATCACTCTGATAAAGATATAATTGATAAAACAGAACAGATGATTAGAGATGTTGTAAAAGTTGTCGAAACCGGAAAAAACTATCTTGTCAAAGTAGTAAAAATAGAGGATTTTGGATGCTTTGCTGAAGTATGGCCTGGTTGTGAAGGATTAATACATATTTCACATCTTGCTAAAGAGAGAGTAGAAAAAACAAGTGATGTTGTTAAACTTGGCGATGAAATAATGGTTAAATCACTTGGATATGATAAAAAAGGTAGACTTAATTTATCAAGAAAAGAATTTTTATTAGAGGAAGAAAAGAAAAATGAAAAAGAAAATTAAAAAATTTATTATTCCTATTATAATTGTTTTAGTATTTTCTATTGTTTATTTATTTGTTATTCCAACTATAAAAAAGAAAAATGCAACTAATAATTTATTTAAAAGTTTTGAAGAAGGAATTACTAAACTTGAAATAAAATATGAAAAGAAAGAATTAGATGCATCTATTTTTGGTGCAAATAAGGCTTATAGTTATACATCTAACGAAAAAACAATCATGTTATATGTTTATAATACAAATTCAAATTATTATAAACAAGGATTAAAAAATGGCTATATTGATAGTAAAAATAATGATGAATCAAAATTATATGGTGTTATGGCTAATAATTGTGTTTTATATATGGAAAGCGAATTTCCTCATGATACAGATGTATTAGAATTATTTCAAAACCTATCTAAAGAATACTTAGAAGCATTATAAAAGCAAAATATATTAACTAAAAATATAGGAAAAGATTATAGCGATATAAAACCTGTAATACAAATAAATTTTAACACATATGATATAGATAAAAATAGTCATAAGATATTAGATTTATTTACACTAAAAAATGATAATAACTATGAGCTAACAAATATACTACAAATATACCATATCAATATTG